>Ga0163152_10000290_pt1 | contig 90912 bp, 80 predicted proteins | sample OliLakLV19MP8IB2_FD_148635 | JGI IMG/M metagenome (GOLD analysis project Ga0163152, IMG submission 148635) | Freshwater microbial mat bacterial communities from Lake Vanda, McMurdo Dry Valleys, Antarctica - Oligotrophic Lake LV.19.MP8.IB-2 | ecosystem: Environmental > Aquatic > Freshwater >...
ACCAGGTAGCGTTCGTGTTCCGATTGTAAATCAATACCCCACTGATCAATCAGGTATTGAAATTTCTTTTTCTTATTAGGATTTGAATTTTTCAAAATCTCAATGGCTTCTGTATAACTAAGTTTCTGAAATTCATTTTCGGTAACAAACTTCAATCGATCGAGCAAACCCAACTCACTGCGCTGATCTTGTGGTTTGGCAGCATCTTCATCCAAAGCCCGTTTGTTCAAAAACTCTAAATCTTCTTTGCAGTTATCCAACGCATACTTAACCAAGTATTGCAACAGATCGGTGGCCAACTGCATGTTGTCATGAATATCATAGAAAGCCATCTCGGGTTCAATCATCCAGAACTCAGCCAAGTGACGGGTTGTGTTAGAGTTTTCAGCACGGAAGGTTGGGCCAAACGTATAGATTTCACTAAGTGCAAGCGCATAGGTCTCGCCTTCTAACTGACCTGATACTGTGAGGTTGGTTTCCTTACCAAAGAAATCTTCTTTGTGATCAATATGTCCTTGCTCATCGCGCGGTGGATTGTTACTATCTAATGTTGTTACACGAAACATTGCTCCGGCACCTTCTGCATCCGACCCGGTAATTACTGGTGTGTGGATGTAGAAAAATCCTTTATCGTTAAAAAATTTATGAATGGCAAAAGCCATTGCATGGCGGGTACGCATGACAGCACCAAACGTATTGGTGCGTGATCGCAAGTGAGCAATCTCGCGCAAGTATTCTAAGCTGGGTCTATTCTTTAATTGAAGAGGATAAGCTTCAGGATCGCAATCGCCCAAAATTATAAGTTCTTTTACTTTTAATTCTACAGCCTGACCTTTTCCTAATGATTCCACTAAATCACCCTCAACAGAAATACAGGCTCCGGTGGTAATTCTTTTCAACGTAGCCTCGTCAGTTGAATTTAATTCGATAACAGCCTGAAGATTTTGAATCGTTGACCCATCATTAATAGATATAAACTGGTTGTTGCGGAAGGTGCGCACCCAACCCTGAACTTTTGTGGGTTGACCGGTCTGGCTGGTGGCTAACAATTCTTTAATCTTAACTCGCTTCATAACTGGCTATTGAAAATTCGGATCGCAAAAAACGTCATTTTGGTTTTTTAATCAAAATGGATGAGCATAAACCATCTTAGCATAAAAAAAGCATTATTCCCTACTCGGATTTTTGTGGTCGGAAAAGGAGTAAGCAGTTGACAACTAAACAATTGACAAAAACCCTTCAGTGAGCAGTTTTTGTCAACTGTTCCAATCCCGATCTTCGGGATTGAGATTGTCAACTGTCAATCTTTTAAGGCTCAAAAGAGGTTTTTTACTGCCAAGTTGAATTGGTAGATTTGCCTCACAAGAATCATGCAAAGATTAAGTTTAAATCAGAGTCTCCAACAAAAACTTTCGCCCCAGCAAATACAGTTTATAAAACTTTTGCAGGTGCCAACGGCTGAATTGGAAGGCCGTATCGAAGAGGAACTGGAAATAAACCCTGTGTTGGAAGAGGGTTCCGAAAGCGAACGGGAGGAGGAAGAGAATCAACAAGAAGAAAGAACCGCAGACGAAACCCCAGAAGGTGAACGTGAGCGTGAACAAGAAGAAAATCCTACCAGCACCGAGGACATCGACATCAAAGACTATTTGCGCGATGATGACTATAATAGTTATAAAACCCATTCCGACAATGATAGTGGGGATGATGATGATCGGGAGATGCCAATACCGATGGGCACATCCTTGCACGAAACACTAATGACCCAGCTTGGGTTTTTAGGTTTGAATGAACGTGAGCAAATAATCGGTAATCAATTGGTTGGAAGTATTGAGGGCGATGGTTATATACGCAGGGCGATGGAGTCGATCGTGAATGATCTTGCCTTTTCTCAAAACATTGATACTAATCTGGAAGAAGTTGAAGCGTTGCTAAAACGGATTCAGGATTTTGATCCGGCAGGCATTGCCGCGCGTAATCTTCAGGAGTGTCTGTTACTTCAATTGGAACGGATGGATGATGGCCAAGATGTAGATGTTATTGTTGCCAAGCGAATTTTAAATGAGTGCTACGAAGAATTCACAAAAAAGCATTATTCTAAAATCTTAAAGAAACTTGATCTTGATGACGAGGATTATATCAAGGATGCTATTGAATTGATTGTTCGTTTGAACCCCAAGCCCGGAGGTGAGTTGAACACGGGAATGGCGAAAAATCAATATGTAATTCCTGATTTTATTCTTTCTAATAACAATGGAAAATTAGAATTGGCGCTCAACTCGCGCAACGCACCAGAACTTCGCGTAAGCCGATCATACACTGAAATGTTTAAAGCGTACGATAAAAGTGATAAGAGTGATAAGAAATTAAAAGAGGCTGTTTCGTTTGTTAAGCAAAAGTTGGATGCCGCTAAATGGTTCATTGATGCCATCAGGCAACGACAACATACTTTGTTGCGAACCATGCGCGCCATACTTGATTATCAATACGATTATTTTTTAGAAGGGGATGAAACAAAGTTGCGCCCCATGATTTTAAAAGATATTGCACTGATGATCAATATGGATATCTCAACAGTAAGCCGGGTTGCCAGTAGTAAAACAATTCAAACTGACTTTGGCGTGTATCCCCTGAAATACTTTTTCTCGGAAGGCATTGCTACAGACTCAGGTGAAGAGGTAAGTAGCCGCGAAGTGAAGCAGATTATTAAAGACCTGATTGAAGTTGAAGACAAAAGCAAACCTTTTTCTGATGATAAGTTAGAGGATTTGCTTAATGAGAAAGGTTATAACATAGCAAGGCGAACCGTTGCAAAATACCGCGAACAGCTTAATATTCCGGTGGCGCGATTAAGAAAGGAAATGCGGTGAGAATACTGGCTAAACTTATTTCAATTGTATTTCATCCGTTGCTGCTCACATCGTATTTGTTGATTCTGATTCATTTTTATTTTCCGGCCATGCTAATGATTGCGCCACAGAATTTTAGGCCGGTTCTTGCATTTACTTTTTGCTTTACATTTTTATTTCCAGCCATTGCTATTTTAATGTTCAAGCAGTTTGGCACTATTAGTTCTTATTCAATGGAATTGCGCATGGAAAGAATCATTCCGTTTATTGGTATCTCCATCACGTATGTGGTTATGACTTTTTTGTTTTATTATAGAGTATCCTTTTCACCAAATTTCAATAGTCTTATTTTGCTTGTAACCGCTCTTGTTGTAACGGCAACAGTAATTACTTTTTTTTATAAAGTAAGCGTTCATAGTCTAGCAATTTGGGGTGGCATTGGTATGATGATGACTCTTAATAAAGCTATGGAACAAACTTATTTGATTTGGCCAACCGCGTTGATTATTGCAGCCGCAGGTGCAGTAATGTCAGCGCGATTATATCTGAATGCACATACGCCACGTCAAATTATGGTAGGTGGATTGGTTGGTTTCGGCATAGGTTTTCTGGGAATGATTTTACTGTTTTAGTTGCCACAGATTCACAGATAAAATAAAATCATTGAATCTGAGGCTTATTTCGTAGACTAAATAAATATTGTTTTATGGACTTTGAATTCATCAAATATGCGGTGGCTGATGGGGTTGCTACGATTACCTTAAACCGCCCTGACGTGTATAATGCACTTAATGATGGCATTACATACGAACTTCAAGATGCATGGAAAGCAGTTGCCAAAGATGATCAGGTTAGGGTTGTGGTTCTAACCGGTGCTGGCAAAGCTTTTTGTTCGGGTCAGGATTTAAAAGCTGTGTCGGGAACAGAAAAGCGTTCGTTCATGGAGTCGCTTCAGAAAAGATATAACCCAATTATTCGCTCCATGCGATCATTGCCTAAACCCATTGTAGGAAGATTGAATGGGGTAGCTGCTGGTGCAGGATGTTCATTTGCACTTGCGTGCGATATTATAGTTGCCGCTGAAGAAGCAACGTTAATAGAAGTGTTCATCAACATCGGTTTAGTTCCTGATTCTGGATCGGCTTATTTTTTACCGCGCTTAGTTGGCATGGCTAAAGCGTTTGAGCTCTGCTCAATGGGAAACAAAGTGAAAGCCAATGAGGCATTGAGCCTCGGGCTAATAAATAAGGTTGTGCCTGCCGATCAATTGGATGAAGCTGTTAAAGAATTTACCAACTATTATGCTCAAGCTCCTACTAAGTCGATTGGGTTAATTAAAAAGATGTTGAATAAATCTACTACTTCTAACTTAGATGAAATGTTAGAGTACGAGATGTATTGCCAGGAGATAGCTGGTAGTTCTGAAGATTATAAAGAAGGAGTAAAAGCTTTTCTCGAAAAAAGAAAAGCAGTCTTTACAGGAAAATAAATCAAAATCCGTTTACCGAAATCCCAAAAGTTATGGAATTGAAATCTTTACCTAAAGGACCTTTCCCTTTTTGAAATACATCTGTCAGATTATAGAACGCAAACCAATTAAAGCCTCCAATACCAACGCGTGTATAGATTCCATAGCGGAAGTTTTCAAGTCCGTGTTCTCGTTTCGCTTTTGCTTTTACAGTCTCACCGTTTTCCGTGTATTTTACTTTTGTTTTCGCATCAAACAAATATCCAACACGTCCGCCCACAGCAACATTAAAACTTCTGGCGATATCCTCCGGGCTGGTATCGAAACGAAATTCTATTGGCACTTCAACGTAGTTGGCTATTAATTGTGATTTTTTAGCCAATTGGCCAAAGGTGCGAGTTGGACTTAATAAATTATACTGTTCTACCTGATCGGCAGAAACTGCTCCATTAGGAAAACTTACCAACTCAACCGTGTCAATCAAGGTTGTTCCATTTTTAAACTTCCACCGCTCCATACTAACTCCTATCCCGGGGTTGAAACTAAACTTTGATCGACCAAGTCGCATAGAATATTGATAATAAAGGTTCATTGTGCGCGATCCCCAAAGGCCCTGGCTCCAGGTTTCAGGTTTGCCAATAAGTTGGTTAATACCCAAATCGACTATGAAGGTGCCCGGAATACTTAGCTTTTGAGTTTTCTTAACGGGTTCGTCTTGAGCAAAGGCGCTAATAGTCAATATCAGAAACAGGATAGAACCAAGGATTTTTTTCATTTGACCGATTTTACTAGTAAACGGTTAGTTAAGCGTTAATATTTCTGTTTGAAATAAAAAACCTAACCCATACAAAAGTTGAGTTAGGATTTTAAAAGTGAGCCTGGAGGGATTCAAACCCCCAACCTTCTGATCCGTAGTCAGATACTCTATTCAGTTAAGCTACAGGCCCAAAATAGTTCGCAAAGGTAATTAAATAATGATTTTCACCAAAAGTTATCTAACTCTCTAAGTTTAAAAAACTGATCTATTGCAATTTAAAGTTAATGGGTAGTGTCATTCGCACGTTCACTGCTATACCGCGCTGCTTTCCCGGTTGCCAGCGGGTTTGAGCTAGCTCGCGCATGGCCTCTTCATCGCAGCCGTTGCCAATTCCTTTCACAACTTTTATATCTGTTACATTTCCCTTTTTATCAATCACAAATTCCACAAATACTTTTCCTTCTGTGCGAGATCGTTGCGCCTGACGCGGATATTTTAAAGTTTTGGAAAGCTGATTGTAAAATAATTGATACCCACCTATAGGTTTCGGCATTAATTCGGCATTCGTAAAAATTTCGATGGTCGGTTCCAATGGAGCAGGATAAAAACCTGAATCAATTTTTAAATCTCCTTGCAGGATTGAGAAATCAGGATCAGAAAATTCATCGTTGGTTGCTACAAATTCAAAAAGTTTTTCTGATTTTTTAGGAATGTTAATAGGTTTTTGAATGGAAATTGGTTGCGGCTTTACTGGTTCTTGTGTTGTTGACATGATTTCCATTAATGGCTCATCAGGAGATTGAAAATTGTAGATGATAATTTTTTTCTCCTCTGTACGCCATTCAAAAGCGGTGATGGCTAAGGTTGAACTGATACACAATCCAATAAGGAAAAATTTAGTTGACTGGCGATGTAAATCTTTGCTGGGATTTTTCTTGGCTTCCATAGTTTAGTGTAGTTGGTATTGCCCTCATAACACTACGCTTATTAATAAGTCACGTTTTGATAGTAACTATTTTTACTTGTGCGGTTTTTGTTTCAGTTTGTTTTTCTTCCCACCGCGATACAACAATGAACACAAGAATTAAGGCAATGATTATAAAGAAGAAAGTAAAAATTTTAGCGATTGTTTTTAATCGTTTGCCTTCGCCATGCTGTTTTAATACCGAGCTATAATTTCGGTACCGTTCGCTTCCGCGAGCAGACATGCGCTGTCTGCGTATCCGAATTTCATGCTTACCCATTATACCTTACCTTAAGATTAAAATTCGTCCTCAATTTATCCAATGCTCTATACGTGCGCATTTTAGCGCCACTTTCTGTCATATCAAGAATAAAAGCAATTTCTTTAAAATCTTTGTCTTCAAAAAAACGAAGTTCCAATACCTGCACCATTTCTGTCGGTAGCTCATTCATATAAATCAGTAACCGATTTATTAACTCTTCATCCCAATCATCGGTTGCCTGCTCAACAAGTTCGCGCACTTTTACCTCTTCAATACTAAAAATTTTCTTGCCTTTATTTTTACGGTAATACTTGTTCACTTCATTGCCTGCAATTTTATAAAGCCAGGCCGAGAAGGGGAATCCTCGAAATTCATACTTCTTGATACTGTTCAGCGCGTTTACAAATGATTGCGAACAAAGATCCCCAGCCAATTCTTCGTCATCTGTTTGCCTAAGAATATAATTGAAAATCCGATCAAAATATTTTTCATAGAGTTCACCAAAAGCCTGTGGGTCTTTTTTGGATCGTTCTATGATCAATAATTCCTTACGGATTTCTTCTTCCGTCATACGGTTATTTAGGTAAAGCCACCGATTACTTCTTAATAATCCTAATGTTTTATGAAAGTCACAAACGGGTAGTTGGGTAAACAGTATTCAGTAACTTTGGTAATCAGTATTCAGTAGTCTTTCATTTAGATTGTTGCTTACTAACAGCTTATTTACTACCGAATACCACCAGCTACCTTCCTTTCTTTCCACAAAACGGGCTATTCGGTTTAATTACAAATAACTAACTTGTTACCTGATTTATGCGTGCTTTTATACTCTTCGTCTTAATTTTATTTGCAGCTGAACGCCTATCAGCACAGCAATTTGTATTACGCAATTACTCTGCAGTTGATGGGTTGCCCCAGTCGCAGGTTAATGCAATAGTTGAAGATGCGAATGGATATTTATGGATAGGCACAAATGGTGGTGGGCTTGCGCGATTTGACGGCAAAGAGTTTAAAATCTACAACACCCTCGATGGCCTATTGAGCAACCTAGTTAGCTCGTTAATGATCGATTCTAAACAAGATTTATGGATTGTTCATCCTCACGGAATCTCTCGATTTGATGGCGTTAAATTTACCGTATTTCAGTCCAACTTAACCAACCAAAGAAGGTTGCGGAGGATTTTTCAGCAAAAGGATTCAATTTTTTTTATAAGTCAGGCAGGATTTATCGGTAAGATTTACAACGACTCGGTTTATTATTGGGAAAAACAGATTCTGTCAAATAGAAATATTTTTTCCGCTACCAAGCTTCGAAGTGAGCAGTTGGTGTTTTATTTGAGTGACAGTAGTTTTTTGGTTTCGGATACGATGGGCACACGCAAAATAATGTCTCACAAAAAAACGTTTGCAAGAGTGCTCGGTACATTTCATTATCAATCGAGATTTATTATTGAATCAGATAATGGTTATTTTTCTATAAATCCAGAAACCGGAACCTTTGACAAGGAATCCTTCGCTTTCGACCAGCATGTGGTAGCTTACGATTCACTCAATCAATTTTTTTGGGACTTCACCGAGAACACACTGGCGTTTGAAAAAAAGGGCTCAAAAGAGCGGATTGAAGTATTACATGATGTGATGGTTTCGCAAATTCATTTTGATCGAGGAGGAAATACATGGATAGGCACCAATGGGCGCGGTCTTTATAAATATACAACACAAGATTTTGATCGTTTTGCTTTGGATAAACTTAGTTCTGTTATGGCGATCAATAAAGATCCATCAGGCGCAATCTGGATTGGGTCATCTGAGAAGGGACTTTGGCGAATAGACAAAGGGAAAATAAAACATTATAACGATGAAGGAAGAAGTTATACTATAAACGATATTAAAATAAGTCCGTCTGGCGAACTTTGGATTGCCAGTGGCCGCGGACTGGGAAAATACGATCCTGTAAACGACCAATTTAAATTCTACAACCGGGAAGACGGCCTTTCAAGTCAGCACATTGTCAATATTGATTTTGACGATCAAGGTGGAGTTTGGTGCGGCACAGCAGGAGCAGGGGTAAACTATTTCGATGGCAAGGGATTCAAGTCATTTTCAACTGATCAAGGTTTGCAAGGTCAATTGGTTCATGCTATTCATTACTTTAATCAAAATAAGTCTCTTTACATCGGTACTGAGTTTGGATTAAGCCAAATGCAAAGTGGTCATTTTCAAAAATTGTTTGTGTCAGAGTTAACGCACACACCCGTGCTATCAATTAATGTTTATCAGGATTTACTTTTGTTGATAGGATCTTCGGGTGCGGGGGTTCTTGTTGTTGATCCAGTAAAAGGTATCGTAAAAAAATTATTTACAACAAAAGATGGCCTGCCATCAAACCTGATTTACTTCGTTGCCGAAGATCAGGAAGGATACATTTGGGTAGGAAGCGAGCAGGGAATTAATAAAATACTGCTGAATGAATCTCTTGAATTAGTTGAGAATCTTCACTATGGTTTTGAAAATGGACTAACCGGAGTTGAGACAAATCAGAATGCTTATTATTTAGGTGACGAAAAATTCTTTGGACTGGTTGATGGAGTTTATAAATACAACAGCAACCAGCATTTGTCGAAGGAGTCAAAAAATTTACACTTAACTTCCGTTGAGCTTTTTTATGGTGAGTATGAATCGCGTGAATTTGCGCGGAGTACCACTGGTTTTTTCAAAGTTCCTAACAATCCTACATTTCCTTTTAAAAAAAATCACCTTACTTTTAAGTTCAACCGCGTAGACAAGCGAAATCCACAATCTGTGCGATACAAATATTTTCTAAAGGGTTTTGATATGGCCTGGTCGCAGCCATCCGCGTTGGGACAGATCACGTACGGAAATTTACCGCCAGGTGATTATAGGTTTTATGTACTGGCTACCAACAAACATGGAAGTTGGGACAGTACTCCATTGCAGTATGACTTTACCATTGAGGCACCCTTTTATGCAACATTTACTTTTATAAGTATATGTTCTATCGTATTGTTTGGCCTGGTGCTTCTCTTTCTTTCTTTGCGTGTTCGTTTCAAAACCAAACGTGTACTTGAGATAGAACATATTCGTCAGCAAGAACAGGAACATTTGAGAAAGGAAATTGCCCGCGATTTTCATGATGAAATGGGAAATCAATTAACCCGTATAATTAATTATATAAGTGTGATGAAGCTGAGTAAAAATGGCCACACAGTTGAATTATATAATAAAGTGGAGAACTCAGCTAAATACCTTTACACAGGCACCCGGGATTTTATTTGGAGCATCGATCCATCGAATGATGAGCTATCGCGACTGTTCATTCACATACGTGACTTTGGCGAGAAACTTTTTGAAGAGAAGGCGATACAGTTTCGCGCCTACAATGAAATAAAAAATTTAGCTAACGTTCCTTTTGGTTTTAGTCGCGAAGCCAATTTGATCATGAAAGAGGCAATGACAAATGTTTTTAATCATTCTCACGCGAAAAATGTTGCCTTCACACTAAGGAGGAATCAAGGACAGTTCGAAATGGTTTTAGAGGACGATGGAAAGGGATTTTCATTGGGCGAAATAGGGCATTTGAATGGAATTAAAAATATGCGCCATCGGGCGGAACGAATTAAGTCTGATTTGCGTATCGATACTGATAAGGAAAAATCGGGAACGCGGGTTTCCCTTTCATTTGTAATTACCTAAACATAAAAAATATGTCAACTCATTCTAAAAAGCGTGTTCTGATCGTTGAAGATGATTCAGAAATAAGAAACAGTTTTTCTCTAATCGTAAATAGTTCGCCTAATTTTTTTACGGTTAATGGGTATGGCAGTTGTGAGGAAGCTATTAAGAACTTGAATCACGACAAGCCTGATATTGTATTAATGGACATCGAATTACCAGGCGGTATGAATGGCATACAGGGATCAAAGATTATAAAAGATAAAGCGCAACAAGCCGACATTATTATGGTGACTGTCTATGAAGATAGTGATTTGGTATTTGAAGCGCTGAAGGCAGGCGCATCCGGTTATATTACTAAGAGCGCCAATTATCTGGAATTACTTTCAGCACTTGAGGAAATTACCAAAGGTGGCGCCCCTATGAGCAGTAAGATAGCGCGCTTGGTTATTGCTAATTTTCATGTGAACCCAAATAGCCCACTCACCAAACGGGAAACAGAAATTCTGCAATTGATTTCGGAAGGAAAAACGTATACCCAGATATCAGAAGAACTTTCTATATCGAAGGAAACTTCAAAAACTCACATTAAAAATATTTACTATAAACTTCAGGTGCGCAGTAAATCAGAAGCATTGGCCAAAGCCAGTTTGGAAAAATTGATTTAAATGTAAAATCCCAACGATGCTAGTTCGCATAGTTTTTATCATTAAGATAGTTTAGAAATTAAGAACATTAAGGGATAATCTCTTCATCTCTTAATGTTTAAAAAATACATAAACCGTAACAGCCCTTCACGTCCTTGCGGAAAATAAGGCGCTGACTTTTTAGTGTATAAAAACCGTTAGTATAAAAAGCACACGCTCCATTTCTTCTTTTGTTGCAATCACTTTTTTTATTGGTTAGCTTTCCCAAAAGGCTAACCCTTAAAATTCATGAAAAATTGTATTGCATTGATCCTGATTTTAGTAAGCTTATCTTCCGTTGCCCAACGAAAAAAAGAGCAAGCTCCGCCACCAGAAGAACCTAAGAAAACTGCTTCTGGCATAGAAGCTAAGATTGCCGGGATGAAAAAATTTCCAGGGTATGTAGAATTCCACTATGATGATAAGCAGGATAAGGTGTACCTGATCATTGATAAATTTGATTCAGAATTTTTATATGTAGAATCATTAACGGCAGGCATTGGATCGAATGACATTGGATTAGACCGCAATCAATTGGGCCGCGAGCGGGTGGTTAAGTTTGATCGCAGAGGCCCTAAAGTTTTATTGACTGAACTAAATTATTCCTACCGCGCCATATCCGACAATCCGCAAGAGCGCAAAGCAGTGGAGGAGGCCTTTGCGCAATCTGTGCTTTGGGGTTTTACCGTTGTAGCTGAAGAAGGTGGGAAGGTTTTGGTGGATGCATCTGATTTTCTTTTGCAGGATGCACACGATGTGATTGGTCGCCTTCGCGCAGCACAGCAAGGAACGTATTCCCTCGATAAATCGCGGTCAGCATTTTATTTGCCGCGTACGAAAAACTTTCCTGAAAATTCAGAGTTTGAAGTTACGTTAACATTTACAGGTCAGGCAACAGGCGGTTATATTCGCAGTGTAACGCCAACCCCTAATTTTGTTACCGTACGCGAACACCATTCATTTGTAAAATTACCTGACGATAAATACAAGCCCCGCAAGTTTGATCCACGCGCGGGCTATTTTAATGTTTCGTATTACGATTATGCAACGCCTATCAGCGAGCCGCTTGAGAAAAGATTTATTACGCGCCATCGGTTAGAGAAGAAAGATCCCAAGGCAGCCGTGAGTGAAGCGGTCGAACCTATTATTTATTATATGGATCCCGGTGCACCGGAGCCAATTCGTTCGGCACTAATGGATGGCGCAAAGTGGTGGAACCAGGCTTTCGAAGCCGCGGGCTATAAAGATGCATTTCAAGTTAAAGTACTTCCTGATGATGCAGACCCAATGGATGTGAGGTACAACTTGATCAATTGGATACATCGGTCAACACGCGGTTGGTCTTATGGATCTTCTGTAACCGATCCACGCACAGGTGAAATTATTAAAGGCCATGTTAATCTGGGATCGTTACGCGTGCGACAGGATTATTTAATTGCCGAAGGATTGCTTGCACCCTACGAAGACGGCAAGCCTGTTTCGAAAGAGATGGAAGAAATGGCATTATTACGATTGAGACAATTGGCTGCACATGAAGTTGGGCATACCATAGGATTAGCGCATGCGTATTCAAGTAGCGCTGAGAACCTTGCATCGGTGATGGATTATCCACATCCAATAGCAACCATTAAAGATGGTAAGATTGATTTAAGTGAAGCCTATGATACAAAGATTGGCGCTTTCGATAAGATGACCATCGAGTATGGCTATCAGGATTTTCCTGATGGGACTGATGAAGACAAAGTTTTGTATGAGATAATTCAAAATTCGTTGAAAGCTGGATTAACATTTTTATCCGATCAGGATGCAAGGCCTTTGGGCGGGGCACATCCTTATGCACACTTATGGGATAATGGAAAAACTCCTTACGATGAATTGGATCGCGTGTTAGAAGTTCGTGCACTGGCGTTAAAGAATTTTGGTGAGCGTAACATTAAACCGGGTATGCCCATGGCCATGTTGGAAGAAGCCTTAGTACCGGTATATTTCTTTCATAGGTACCAGGTTGAAGCAACGGCTAAAATAATTGGCGGACTTAATTACAGGTATGCGCTGCGTGGTGATGGACAACCCGTAACAGAATTGCTTACGCCACAGCAAGAATTAAAGGCCATTGAATCGTTGCTTAAAACAGTTCAACCTTCTGCATTGGCATTGCCCGAAAGTTTATTAAAGATAATTCCACCACGACCCTTGGGTTATGATCGTCATAGAGAGTTGATGAAAGGAAAAACAGATTTAACGTTTGATCCTTTGGCTGCAGCCGAAACTGCTTCTGATCTCACCTTTAGTCTTATCCTTCATCCGGCAAGAGCCAATAGAATGTTTGAACATCATTCGCGCGATGCCCGGTTGCCAAGCTTAGAAAGTGTACTTGATAAATTGGTGAGTGCTACATTTAAATCACCGACCCGAAGCGGATATGAGGGCGCTATTCAAATGAGTATTGACAACGCATTGTTTACAAATCTGGTTAAGTTGGCGATTAATAAAGATGCTTCGGCACCTACACGTGCCATTGCAACGCTTAAACTTGATCAACTTAAAAGTTGGTTGCAAAGCAAATCTACTTCAGATGAAGAGTGGAAAGCTTTTAATGCGTACCTCGTTAAGCAGATCGACCACTTTCAGGACTATCCGGACGAATACAAAGAGGAGAAAGTATTGGATGCACCTCCGGGAGCACCCATTGGGATGACCGAAGAATTTTGCGGAAATTAATTCTGCTTAAAGCCAATCCGCCAAAGCCCACGCACCTGGTTTATCTGGTAACCAGTGGCTTTATCTTTTGGATACAGCGTGCGAATTAATGAATCTGTTTGAAAGGTTAATTCTTTTTCTGGCTGACCGTGGCATGTTAAGCACAGCGGTTGCATGATAATGGCTTTGTAAAAATCACATCCCTAATGGAACTGATGTTTACCAGTTCTAGTTTGGTCGGCTGACAAGTAAATAGCTTAGTTGTATAAGGCACCGTTAGCCAGCAAGCTTGTTTAGGATAAAAAGATGATCGATATTTAGGTAGTAAAAAAATACAAACATGTCAGCGACTGATCTTAAATTGAGGATAATCAACAAAATGACGATCATCGAGGATGAGTTGATACTTGAGGAGATTTATAAATTAGTAGATATAGAATCTGTAATGGACTCCGTTTATCGCTTGACTGTCGATGAACGTAAGGCAATTGATATAGGGCTTAAGGACATCAAAGAGAATAGAGTTTATACATCAGAGGCCGCTGACAATATGATCAAAGAATGGCTAAAAAAATAGAATGGACTCAGACTTCAATTCTGGACAGATTTAAGATATATCATTTTTGGATTGACAATAATAAATCAGACGCTTACAGTAAGAAATTAGAAACTCTCTTTAATGAAGCTGCCAAATTGATTTCTGAATTTCCAGAGATTGGCACAGAAACAGATTATCCTGATCTTAGAGTGAAGGTTGTTAAGAGTTATAAGATTTTCTAGATAAACGCAGTTGACAGAATCCAAATCATTAGAGTTTGGGATAGTCGACAAAATCCATCCGACTTAGAGGTTCAATAAACAAGCTAGCTGCTTCCATTCATTACTGGGTTTAGTATAAAGGGCATCTCTAAAAACCCTTGCTCTCATTACCTCAACCCCTGCCCCTTCTCCAAAAGAGAAGGGTAAGCGGAGTTTTTAGAGATGCCCTAAAGTAAAAGTATGATCTTCAAACTACCCCAAGTTCTTGCTGGTCGCCTGACCAGCGAGTTATTATAGAGCAGATCAAATAGCCTCGTGTCTAATGCACCCCATCAAACCATTCCTTAAACTCACTCACTTTTTCGCGGCTTACAATTATTTCAGGCTCCCATTTAATATGGGGTGTAATTTTTAGTCGGCTGTTTGAATAGACAATCACATCTTGAATAGCGCTGATGTTTACGATGTAACTTCGGTTTACTCGGTAGAATATCGTTGGGTCAAGGATTTCATTCAAACTCTCTAATGTATAATCAATAATAAATTTTCGAAGTTGGGTTGTGATCAGGTAAACATCTCGGCCATCGGCAAAGAAAATACTGATTTGATCGGCTGTTATGGATTTGATGTGATCGCCCAACTTAACCATAAAGCGATTTTTATAAGATTGCTGCTGTGCGGAGTCAAAATTTTTGATAATGGTTTCATTTTGATCTTCGCTCCACCGAAGTTGTGTGCCCAATGCTTCAACCTTCTTTAGACTATTAGAAAGATCAGTAAACGTAATTGGCTTCAGCAGGTAATCAATTCCATTTCGTTTAAAAGCTTCCAAGGCAAATTCATTGTAGGCAGTAATAAAGATTACAGGCTTCTTCACGGCTACTTCTTTAAAAATATCAAAGCTAATTCCGTCTTTCAACTGAATATCCATGAAGATTAAATCAATGGAACTCTGTTTATCGGATAACCAATTGACCGCATCTTCAACTGATTCTACTTTTCCTTTAATTTCTATAGCCTCACTGTATCGCATCAGGTATCGTTCAAGCTTTTCACTAGCCGGAGTTTCATCTTCAACAATCAATACATTAAGAGCGAGACTCATGATAGAACTGGATTTTCATCTGCTAACTGCATAAGCGGAAATTTAATATAATTTTCTTTCCCGGCTTTTACTTGCACAAACGGATTTTCACTAAAGAAGGAATAAGATCGTTGTAACCGTGCGTATGCATTCAAACTATCTTTATGTAAAAGGAGTTTATCATTGATTGAATGTTGAAGGACAAGATACTCATCACCTTCCTCCAGGTAAATCCGAATCACTAAAGGTGATTCTTTTGAGATAAGCGTATTACGAACAATGGCATCGATGGTAACTAGCAACGAGCCCGGAATTAAATGAATATTAGGTGTGCGAATAGCACTTAATAGGTTCAAATGATTTTGAAACTTATAGTTCAATAGTTTAATCAATTGTTCCGCAGCATTCAATTCTTCTTCAAAGGTAATCAGTTCTTTATGGCGATTGATAAGGCTGTATCGGTAAATGCCCGCTAGGTAATCAATTTGTTCTTCTGCCTGATCTACATTGTGCTGCAATGTGAGAATCAGATTCTCCAGGCTTTCGTAAAGAAGATCAGGATTTATCTCGTTCTTGAAAGAAATAAAATCCGCATCTAATTTTTCGCGCAGCTTTTTCTCTTGTTGTAAGAGAAGTGTATTCTCACGATTCAAATAAAAATTGCTGAAGAATAGGATATTGTAGAATAAACCAATGACGCTATAAATGGAGAGGAAGAGCATTAGTTCGCCTAAGCTTATATCAAATCCAATTACCAAGCGATAATAGGCGCCAATGGATACTATTATTAATGACAAGGAGATTACTAAGGTTATAGAACATTGTGCAATTATTCTTCGTTGTAGTGTTTGTTTAGTTAGCCATTTGTTTGAGATGACAAGAGCCATTCGCATTGACTCCAACGAGATGTAGGCTAATGCAATGCATACATATACTTCAGAACTGGTGGCAATGTCCTTGATATCAGTAAAACTATTGTTAATGAGTAAGATCAAAAAGTAGATCATCAACCCAACAATGGGTGCCGATAAGAGTCGGAAGAGCGGCTGATGAATAAACAAACGGTTCATGCGAATTGTAAAGCTACTCGCTCCGTTTTGTTAGCATTTTTAAGCACTGGCAGCGTTACTGTAAATCGGGTTTCGTCTTTTATCAAAACTTTTTCTTCCGTAAAAAATTTATAGCGACTCGTAATGTTTGTTAAACCGATCTGAAAACTCTCTCGCTTTTCTAAAATGGTTTTGGAATTCGAAACGATCAGGCGGGTGTTATCCTGCGCTGTGATGTAGATCAACAATGGATTTTCTTTACTTATTTTATTATGCTTCACCGCATTCTCAACCAGCAATTGCAACGTCATGGGCGGGATATAAGTATCATAAAGATTTCTCGACAAGTTAATCTCAAGCGTCAAATGTTGTTCGTAACGTACTTGTAACAAATAGTAATAAGCTTTAACAAATTCGATTTCTTCCCGTAAGGAAACCAGTTGCTGTTTTTGGTTGTCAATCACATAGCGAAATGTGTCTGCCATTCGTCTTATAAATTGCTCCGCCATAAAGGTGTCCTTGAATAGCAAAGAAGAAACTGTATTAAGACAATTGAATAAGTAATGCGGACTGATTTGTGATTTCAACGATTCAAACTGAAGTTCAAGTTGAAGGCGGTCAAGACGCATTTGTTCAACCTGAGTTTTCGCATAGTATTGATAGGAATAAAGTAATCCGTAAAAAATTTCATAAATAAATAAAGAGACTGCTAATAAGATGCCGAGCTTCATCATGTCTTCGGTTCGGCTTTCAAGTAGCAGCAGGTTTGCAGTAATCGCAAAGGCGAGAACCAAAACTCCATTAATTAAAAAACCAGAAACAAAACGTGCAATGAAATGCGTTCGCCAATGAATCCACCGATCCATTAGTTTGTCTGCTTGCCAGGCCATGAATCCGGCCAGGTTAGTGATCAAGATGCAGATCAGGTACTCATAGGCTTCAAGTCTTATTGAAGGAAACCGACCATGATTACTGTAAAAGATATAGACGAAAAATAATACACCCAGTGCAGTGCAAATGATGGCTAGCAACCCAAATTTTTTCATGAATCGATTTTGAAAGGGAAGTGCAAATGCCATAATACCTTTAAACTACTCAAAATTTCGAAAGTTTCAGGTACCAGGCAAATTCAATGATTAATTTTCGATAGCGCGTAACGCGCGGCCATAGTATGTTTCTGAGTCAATCTTTTTGGCGGCTGCGCGATACGCTTCTTTAACTACTGCGCTACCCGATTTAACATAGGATGCAACACTGGTCAATACTTTGGTTACGTAGTGATCTGAATCTATTTCGCCTGCAGCTTTTATGATTGCAATCATTTTTCTGTCTGTCATGGTTGGCGTTTCCACTGCAGTTTGAAGCGTTTGTGATTTATAATGATCGCTGCCCATGGAGTCGGTATACTCAACTAGTTTTTTAAACTGCTCTTCTTTTAAATCCTGCTTTTTCAATAGCGTTGTTAATACCTCGGTGCGATAGTGATCAGACTCGATTGAAGAGGTAATCGATAACAGATTGGAGAGCACTTCACCATCGATAGGATTGTTTAGCATTTCCTTTACCACTTGCGTGATGTAATGATCGGACTCAATATCTTTCACGGCTTCAACAGCTTGCTGATACGAGGTTACAGATAATTTACGGTCGAGGGCTTTTGTTAGTACTTCAGTTTTGTAATGATCGGAGTCTATCGATTTAGAAGTATTGATTATCTCACTCATGATGGGATCAGTAAGATTTGATTGCCGCATTAGCGAGGTCAATACTTCGGTCTTATAATGATCCGATTCCATTTTAGAAGCTGATACTAAAATGATTTTTACGTTTTCAATAGATGCTGATTGATTTTGTAGGGCTTCTTTAATGACTTGAGTTTTATAATGATCGGATCCCATTTTATTTGTAGCCGTAAAAACTGCAGAAACCGATTCCTTGTTCTGCATGAACTTAGATAAGTTGTTATCTAAAAACTGACTTATATAATGATCGGAATCCATATCGCGGGTAACTTTAGAGATTACCATTGCATAATCCTTTTCAGCCACTGGCTTCTTCATCAATAAATTAGCATAGTGAGACTTCATGTAATCTCCTTTCAATAAATCAATCTCATCCAGCACGGCCTGGGTTCCGCCTTTAGCAAAGAAGCGATTGACGCGACTTTCGGCAGCAATGGTGGTTGTTCGAACTACTTCAGGTAAAATTTCAGCCAGCCATTTGCGACCTTCTGGTTCATAGCTTACAGCGCTGCGACCTTCAAAATATTCGCGCTTTACTAATTTTCCTTCCGTACTTATTTTTATGGTGCGCCTGCTGCCAAAGGTTGTTTTAGTTATTTCAAGGTAGCCATCGGATGTAATGCTTTTAATATCCTTGTCATCATCCGTCACCTCAATAGTGCCCCGAATTTCAACGTTAAAACTGTTGAATCCATTAGAGTTTTTGTAGGTCGTTTTCGAATCTTTGCCAGAAGCATAAATGCGAGTGGAAGAAGATTGGCCAAAAGCACTTACACTTATCAGCACGAATAGGAGGAACTTTAAATACTTCATAACCTTATTGGTTTATTCAGAATAACGGTAAATGTGAGGTTAGGATGCGACCATGCCAACCCAAATGAAATGAACTGCCTGATAGATGTATTGAGTTGTGAAAATGGGTTGTGAACTGCGGAAGCCTACTTCTAAAACCCGCGCTGACGAATGGCCTCAAACTTGTTGCTGCAGGTCGCCTGACCTACCGCCAAACTTGTAGCAGGTCGCCTGACCTGCACCAAATTATTTTTTAAACCCCCGCTGCCGCATGGCTTCAAACACCACGACCGCAGCTGCATTAGAGACATTCATAGAATCGATTACTCCCTGCATCGGGATAATTATGTTGGCAGATGAATTCTCGACCCAAACATCCGACAGGCCTGTTGCTTCTGTCCCCATTACAATGGCTGTTGGTTGGGTATAGGTAACTTCGTGATAGGGTTTGGATGCTTTGAGATACGTGCAGTAAATAGTTATTCCATTTTGTTTTAGCCAATCAATCGTTTCGGCAGAAGTAGCAGAGGCAATTTGTTTTGTGAACACGCAGCCAATGCTTGAGCGGATGACATTGGGATTATAAAAATCTGTTTGTGGATCGCAGATAATCACCGCGTCAACTCCAGCTGCATCGGCTGTGCGAAGGATGGCTCCAAGATTACCAGGTTTCTCAACAGCTTCTAATACAAGGATGAGCGGATTTTGGCTGAGTTGGATGTCTTTAAGTCGATGAGTCTTTTGTTCGGCTACCGCCAGAATGCCACCGGTACTTTCGCGGATAGCAATTTTGTCGAACACCTCTTTTGAAACAGGCACCAACAATTTATCATCTTTTAATAGGTCTATTGATTCGCGCGAATCGATAATCTCGTCACAAAAGAAAATGTTTCCAATTTTGTAGCCAGCCTCTAATGCCATGCGCACTTCCTTGGCGCCTTCTACAATAAAGAGTTGTTGCTTCCTGCGCTCGCGCGGCTTTTCGAGTGCAAGCAAACTTTTGATTTTAGGATTTTGGGTGCTGGTGATTTTGAAATGCATGGGTTAAGATTTATTATTTTCAATAAACCTGGAAATATTTGGGAGCTGACTTAAAAGTTGAACTGACATTTTCTCAAAGCCAACAAATTTTAGATGTTCTGGCTCCAGAATGCATAGAGCAACCACTTGATTAGTTTTTGATTTATATATTGACACCATATCAAATAAATCATAAGTCTGATCTAAATGAGTGATTCCCTTTTCAAATCTCTCTTTTATGGTTAATTCATCTACGAAATGACCACCCTTAGCTACTCGATCCTTTACTCGATCAATAGCTAACGAAACATTTTCAAGACAAATGAAAATTAGTTCTACGCGATAGTCACTACTTTTAAATAAATTTATTACCTCAATGATTTCCTTAGTATGATAGTTTGTCTCGAAAGAAAAGTTTTGTTTTTGTGCTATAGCAAATAACCTACGCTCAAGATATAATTCATTAGCGCGATCAAATGCACCTTGTTCAACAAGGGGGTCAAAATCAAATGAAGCCCAGATAGAATAAAACTCCTTATCAAAATCAAAAGCTTCTATGCCTAGGTGACCAAGAAGCTCTTTACTGTGGGTCGATTTTCCTGCCCCATTTGGTTCCGCAATTATTGTTAGAGTGGGCAATGAACTTTAGGTTTATTATTCTTTCTTTTTACGGAAAGTGAAACCATGCTTATTGCAGACTTTGGTGCTGGCTTGATTTTACGCGCAGTTTCATTCATTTTTCGTAGGCGTTCCAGATAGAGTTCTTTATTCGACATACATCAAAGATAATAACTTGGATGAAATGAATCAAAAGCATGGAATCTAACAGCAAAATTGAAGATCAAAGTATGGCAATGGGTTATTTCTTACTTTTGAATCTTAACTAATCAATTTTGAATTTGTTACATCCCGCTTCCTGGAAAGACTACGAACTTCTTGACAGTGGTCGTTTTGAAAAATTAGAACGCTTCGGAAAAGTTGTCCTCATCCGGCCTGAGCCTCAGGCCATTTGGGAACCGGTGCTTTCAGAAACGGATTGGAATAAACAGGCGCATGCCCACTTCACGCGTGAACAAAAAGACAACTATCGTTTTGGCGATGAAGTGAAGGGCGGTTGGAATAAGTTGAAGCCCATGCAGGACAACTGGCAAATAGATTATCAATATCAATCGCTAAATCTAACCTTGCGTCTTGCGCTTACTGGTTTTGGTCATGTGGGATTGTTTCCGGAACAGGGCAACAATTGGAATTTTATATACGATACCATCACAAGTTGGAAAACTAAAAAATCAAGAGTACTAAATTTATTTGCTTACACAGGTGCCGCGTCCGTTGTGGCGCGGGCAGCAGGCGCAGACGTAACTCATGTGGATGCCTCGCGTCCGGGTTTAAATTGGGCTAACCAAAACATGCAACTGAATCAGCTTGCCGATATTCGGTGGGTGTATGAAGATGCGCTGAAGTTTGTGAAGCGTGAAGTAAAGCGTGGAAATAAGTACAATGGAATTATCATGGATCCACCGCCTTATGGCCGCGGCCCAGAAGGGGAGAAATGGACTTTACAAGAAAAACTGAATGAGCTGATTCAGCTTGCGAGCCAGTTGTTGGAGCCAACTGATTCTTTTTTCATTCTTTCTATGTATGCGGTAGGTCTATCGCCTTTGGTGGGATTGAATGTAGTTAAAACTCATTTTGAAGTTGAATCACCTGAGTGCGGAGAATTCTTTTTGAAATCAAAAACCAATCGCGATTTGCCGATGGGTACGTTTTTGAGGTTTAACCGATAGTGTTTATGAAAAAGAAAAGACTTACTCTTAAAGTTGAAAAAGAAACAATTATGCGAGCAAAAGATTTCGCTCGTCAGTCTGGACGCAGCCTTTCCCAATTAATAGAGAACTATCTTAGATCATTAGTTAAGGATGAAAATTCAGAGACTATATCAAAGAAGTTAACATTATTAATAGGATCTGTAAAGGTGCCCAAGGGAATTAAAGTGTATGAAAAATTAAAAGTCGATTTAGAAAAGAAGCATTTCCTATTGTAGTGATCTCTTTATTATCTGAATTAAAACTTTCTGCCCCAATTTTGCATCCAATAGAAAATTGTAAACTGTGCTGCGACTGCTTCTTGTTACTCTCGCTTTATTAATAGTAAGCAGCACGGTTGCTCAAGAAATCTATCGCGGTATTGTAGTTGATTCAGCGTCTTTAAACAATTTGCCCGATGTTCATATCTCAGTAAAAAATCTCAACAGAGGTACAACTACCAATACCTCTGGAAGTTTTTTGATTTCGGCAAAGGTGACCGATACACTCATTTTTTCTGCCATAGGGTATTATTCAGTAGAGCTCCCACTTATGTTTGAGGAAGATGCCCTGTTCATTTTACTTCGAGAAAATACATTGTTGTTGAGTGAAATTACAATCAGAGCAAGCCGCCTATATCCCAATAAAATTGAAGAGCGAACTAAAACTGCCCCTAAAACACTCGATAAGATTTCTGGTTTCGTTTCTCCGTTCGACTATTTTTGGCGGCTCGAACGCGAGAAACGAAAACTTTCGAGGGTAATTGAAGAAAACAATCGAACGCAAACCTTTAGACAGGTAATTACCGACCCCGATGTGAAAGCCATTATGATGGAGGATTATGAAGTAGATGAAGACCGCTATTATCAAATCATTGAACAGTTCAATTTAACCCATGCATCCGTGCATTATTTTTCCGATCCGGATGCCATTATGGAAGCCCTCCATGTTTTTTTTACCAATCAGGTGTCTGAAAAATAGTCTATTATCATTCTATCATTATCAATAGCCAAAATCAATGTTCACGCTTCCAAATCCATAAATTAAACTTACCTTTGCGGCCTCAAACTTGAAAACAAGCGCAGAAAGCCACCTTTATGGAAGTAAGTAAGATCAGAAATATTGCGATTATCGCCCACGTTGACCACGGTAAAACTACTCTGGTAGATAAACTACTACACGCAGGTCACCTGTTTAAGGATCACGAAAACCCTGGTGAGCTAATCATGGACAGCAATGACTTGGAGCGTGAGCGTGGAATTACCATTTTGGCAAAAAACGTATCAGTTCGATACAAAGACTATAAAATCAACGTAATTGATACTCCTGGCCACAGCGATTTTGGTGGTGAAGTTGAGCGGGTTCTTAACATGGCCGATGGTTGTTTGCTGTTGGTGGATGCCTTTGAAGGCCCAATGCCACAGACTCGATTTGTACTACAAAAAGCATTGCAATTGGGTCTTAAGCCAATTGTAGTTGTGAATAAGGTCGATAAGAAAAACTGTACCCCAGACGAAGTGCATGAAGGTGTGTTTGACTTAATGTATTCTTTGGATGCAAGCGAGGATCAATTAAACTTCCCCACCTTTTACGGTTCGGCCAAGCAAGGTTGGATGAGTGACGATTGGAAAAAACCAACCACCGATATTACTGCACTTATTGAAGGAATCATTGAATACATTCCAGAACCAAAAGTCAGTGAAGGAACCACGCAATTATTGATTACGTCATTAGAGTATTCATCGTTTATCGGTCGTATTGCGATTGGTCGCATTCAACGCGGTTCTGTAAAAGCTGGTCAGCAAATAGCGTTGGTTAAGCGCGATGGAAAAATCACGAAAACCCGCATCAAGGAAGTGTATGTGTTTGAAGGCTTTGAGAAAAAGAAAACGGATGAAGTAAAAGCCGGTGAAATTTGTGCGTTGGTAGGGTTAGAAGGTTTTGAAATTGGAGATACCGTAGCGGATATTGAAAAACCGGAAGCACTTAAATCAATTGCTATTGATGAGCCTACCATGAGTATGCTTTTCACGATTAACAACTCACCATTTTATGCGAAGGAGGGAAAGTTTGTTACCTCACGTCACATTAAAGATCGCCTTGAAAAAGAACTTGAGAAAAATCTGGCGTTGCGCTTAGGCCAGACAAATTCAGCAGATAGTTTTATGGTGTTTGGTCGTGGAGTGCTTCACTTATCTGTGTTGATTGAAACCATGCGCAGAGAAGGATATGAACTTCAGATTGGTCAGCCACAGGTAATCTTTCGTGAAATTGATGGTGTGAAGAGTGAGCCTATGGAAGAATTAACCATTGACTTACCTGAAAGTGATGCCGGTAAAGCAATTGAAACTGTTTCGATGCGCAAAGGTGAAATGGTAAATATGGAACCAAAAGCAGATCGTATGATCTTGAAATTCATGATTCCGTCACGCGGGATTATGGGCTTACGAAATTATTTATTGAACGTTACGGCTGGCGAAGCTGTGGTAACTCATCGATTTAAAGAATACCAACCTTACAAAGGGGAAATTCCAGGACGTATCAATGGTTCATTGATTGTAATGGAACAAGGCGATGCCATTACTTACAGTTTGCACAATCTTCAAGATCGTGGAAAGTTTTTCATTAATCCTGGAGAACCCGTTTATGAAGGTCAGGTAATTGGTGAACACAGCCGCGGTGGCGACTTAGTAATTAACGTTACCAAAACCAAAAAGCTTACTAACATGCGCGCTTCCGGGTCGGACGAGAAAATGAAAATTGCACCGCCTTTAAAACATACGTTGGAAGAAGCCTTGGAATATATTCAGGCCGATGAGTATGTTGAGGTAACACCCAAGTCAATCCGGTTAAGAAAAATTTACCTGAATGAAAACGAACGCAAGCGCGATCGCAACAGAGGTGGATCGAATGCATAGAGTTTTCTTTTCCATACTCCTATTAAGCTTGGTTTCCCTTTCGGGAATTAGCCAAAATCCAAAATGGGCTGCATGGGAAACGGAGGCTGACACCCTTATGAGTCATGAGGATTTTAAAGGTGCGATTAAACTTTATACAAAAATTATTGACGCTTCTAAGTTAAAGGATAAAACTACTTACAGACCATTATACAAACGCGGAGTAGCCCATTATAGCTCAGGCGAATTTCAAAAAGCAATTCTGGATATGAACAAATTCATTCCGGAGTTTGAAGAGAACTATCAAGCTCGCATCCTTAGGGCGTTAAGCTACCGCGAACTAGACGATACAGATAATCAACTGATAGATGTTGAGAAAGCATTAGAACTAAGTCGTGGCGAACCTCAGATTATGAAGTGGCGTGCCGGACTCCTGATGGAGAAAAGCGAATATGAATTAGCCAAAAGTGATCTGTTGCTGGTAAGGCAGTTTCAGGACGATCCCGAAGTTGAGATGAACCTGGCTTTTACCTATTATTCTTTGGAAAAGCCAGACAGTGCATTGCTCGCAATTAATAAATCCATTGAATTAGATGCCACCTTTGCGCCTGCTTACCTATACGGAGGTTCCTTTGCTTTGGAGGATGAGAATTATGAATTGGCTCTTAAATACTTAGATGTGGCCATTCGTCTCGATCCTGAAAACACCACCGCTTTGTTCTACCGCGGAGTTGCTTTAGTAGAGTTGAAAAAGGAAGAAGCCGGTTGCCGCAGCCTGAATAAAGCTTTTATAGCAGGTTATGATGATGCAGCAGACTACCTGAAGCAGTATTGCTATGGGGTGGTGAAGTAGATAACGGATTGGTTCGTTAAATCGAGTACGGGATAATAAATCTGATTTTATAAATTGAACCATCGCCCGTATGACCTATCAAGAGGTTTAGCAAAAAAATAATTCTCTGTTCCCGGTATATTTACCGCCAAAGAAATGTGAACACCGGTGGGGTAGATCGCGAACTGACCATCACGGATATTGTAGATGGCTATTAATTGGAATAAGCTGAGAATTTGTTGGATTGTGCTGTTGATGTTATTATTCCATAGGCTTTCCGCTCAGCCAACATTTCATGCCGAGCTTTTTGGCGGACCATCAATATCTTATTTGAGTATGATGGTAAACCCGGAAAATTTCTATTTTAAGCCTCTTAACAAAGTTAGCTATACCTTAGGCCTAAATCTTTCTGATAATGAAAATCTGGGGCTGTGTTCCACCTCACCAATTGAAATTTAAAGTTTTGAAAGTGTTATCTTTGTCCACTTTGAAGAATAATTGATGGAAGAAAATAATTCGAATATTGACTTTGATAGAATTATTAAACACTGGATCGAAACATCAAATGATGATTTTGAAACAATGTTGACTTTATATAATTCAAAATCATATCAATGGGCATTATTTCTGGGTCATATCTCGACTGAAAAATTGCTAAAGGCTTTATATGTAAAGCGCTTAAAAAAGCATGCACCGTTTACCCATAATTTGTATCGATTAGGGAATTGATTGAAGTAGGAATGACCGGTGGATATGCAGATTGGTTGGATGAAATTACTTCCTTTAATTTGAATGTACGATACGATGATTATAAAAAGGAATTTTTCAAGTTATGTACTCCTGATTATGCCAAAAGCTGGATTAATAAAATAAAAATCATTCACATATGGATAAAAGAGATGCTATAGCTGTTGCTTTTAAATATGCCAACGAAGTAAAATTGAAATATGATTTTGTAAAAATTATACTTTTTGGTTCCTACGCAAAAGGCAACCACCATGATGATAGTGATATTGACATTGCAGTAATTTTAAAAGATTATACCAACCTGATAGATACACAAGTAGATTTGATGCGTTTACGAAGAAACATTGATAGTCGAATTGAACCGCATCCTTTTCGGGAAAAAGACTTTGATACCAGCAATCCAATTGTAAATGAAATAGTTGAATATGGACAAGAGATTAGTACCAAGCTGGCCTAAACACACGAAAAAATAATTTTGCATGGCAGAGCAAATTCTCATCCTCGACTTTGGTTCCCAATACACACAATTGATCGCCCGCAGGGTGCGCGAGTTAAATGTGTACTGCGAAATATATCCGTACAACCACATTCCTGAAATTCTTTCTTCCTATAAAGGAATAATTCTTTCCGGAAGCCCTTGCTCGGTTCGGGATGCGGGTGCTCCCGATGTAGACTTAGCTCTTTTTAAAGATGTTCCGGTGTTGGGTGTTTGCTACGGAGCACAATTGATAGCTTATAAAAGTGGTGGTACTGTACTGCCATCCCAAATCAGAGAGTATGGTCGGGCGCGCCTTACCAAAGTAGATCATCATAATGAACTGCTAAAAGAAATCTCTCTCGATTCACAAGTCTGGATGAGCCATGCAGATACGATTGAATCGTTGCCCGATTCCTACGAAATTATTGCAAGTACACCTTCTGTTAAAGTAGCTGCGTTTCGGTTAACCGGACAAAAATTATACGGCATTCAATTTCATCCGGAAGTAACGCATACCCTCGAGGGTAAAAATCTGCTTAGAAACTTTGTGGTGAATATTTGCGGCTGTGCACAAGATTGGACTCCCGATCAGTTTGTTGAAACTACTGTAGCTGATTTAAAAACAAAGTTAGGTTCTGATAAAGTTGTGATGGCGCTGTCTGGTGGAGTTGACTCAACAGTGGCAGCCATGCTGGTGCATGAAGCCATCGGAAAGAATCTCTATTGCATTTTTGTTGATAATGGATTGCTACGCAAAGGTGAGTTTGAGCAAGTTTTAGAATCCTACCAAGGGATGGGCTTGAACATAAAAGGTGTTGAAGCCAAGGATAAGTTTTACAAAGCGTTGAAAGGACTTTCCGAACCCGAAGCAAAACGAAAAGCTATCGGTAAAACATTTATTGATGTCTTTGATGAAGAAGCTCACCGTATTAAGGACGTGAAATGGCTGGGGCAGGGCACCATCTATCCAGATGTAATTGAATCGGTTTCGGTTAAAGGACCTTCGGCTACTATTAAATCTCATCACAATGTGGGCGGCTTGCCTGAAAAAATGAAAATGAAAGTTGTTGAGCCGCTGAATACATTATTTAAAGATGAAGTACGTTTAGTTGGTAAAACATTGGGCATTGATCCATTGATTCTTGGAAGACATCCGTTTCCGGGACCCGGATTAGGAATAAGGATTTTAGGAGAGATTAGTGAAGAGAACGTAAGGATACTTCAGGAAGTAGATGCTATTTTTATTTCTGGCTTGCGCAAACATGGATTGTATGAGAAGGTATGGCAGGCCGGAGCTATGTTGTTGCCAGTGTATTCAGTGGGTGTGATGGGTGATGAACGAACGTATGAACAAGTGACCGCGCTTCGAGCGGTTGTAAGTGTAGATGGTATGACGGCTGATTGGGCACACTTGCCACATGATTTTCTTAGTGAAGTATCATCCGATATTATTAACAAAGTGAAAGGTGTTAATCGGGTTGTGTATGACATTAGCTCTAAACCACCCGCTACTATCGAATGGGAATAGTGGTTTAATTTTTGTTTCACTATATTGGCTCTCTTGAAGTATTTTAAAAGCAAATGATTTTGAAGCGATATAAGGTTTGGTTGTCAGGTCTGGTTTTGATTTTTAGTCTTGTCGTTGTTCAGGCGCAAGACTTCAGGCGCGATTACAATCACGCAAAGAATCTTTTTGACAAAGGCCAATACAGTGAGGCAATGGCAGCCTTTAAGCCACTGACTGTTTATGATCAATCCAATCCTTTTACTGAATACTCCTCATTTTATTACGCCTTATCGGCTCAGCGACTTGGCTATGCTTCGGTGGCTAAAGACATGCTTCTGCAAGTAAAGAAGTTGTATCCCAACTGGGATCAAATGAATGAAGTCAACTTCTGGTTAAGCAAACTCTATTTTGACCTGGGCGAATATTTTCAGGGTTTATTTTTAGCAACGCAGGTTAAAGATCAATCCTTTCAGAATCAATTAATAGATTTAAAAAGAGTAAGCCTTGCTAAAATCACTGATCAGGAAACGTTGAAGATGATGCTGGAAGATTATCCGCAAGAGAAGGAAGCTGCTCGTGCACTTGTGCGATTATTAGGCAAACAACCTTTTCACCTTCAAGATACAGCTTTGATGGAATCATTGATTCAAAGATTCAACTTGAATCGTGAGAAATTAGTAGTCAACGAAATTCCTAAACCGATTTTCAAAGACAGTTATCGCATTGCGTTAGTAATGCCATTTCTTGCTAGCACATTAGATCCTTCACCGGTAAAAAAGAAAAATCAGTTTGTGCTTGATCTATATGATGGAATGAAACTGGCTGTGGATTCCCTTTCCCGCCAAGGAATTAAACTTGAGTTGCTTGCGTATGATAACGAGCGCAACAAAGAAGTTACAAAGAGAATTTTAAGTAAAGATGAATTAAAAACTGCCGATCTTATTGTTGGCCCCTTGTTTAATGAAGAGGCATTTCCTGTTCAGGAATTTGCATTAGCAAATCAGATAAGTTTAATTGTAAATCCTGTTTCAAATAGTGCTGACCACATCGCCAACCCATTTGTATTTTTATATCAGCCAAGTGCGGAAACTATTGCCAAACGTTCGGCCGAATGGGTAGCCAATCATGTGAACAGAAAAACGTGCATGGTTTACTATGGCGATAATTCAAAAGATTCTTTGATGGCTTCAAATTTTATTACACATGCCCGCGAGCTTGGTGTGAATGTAGTGTATGCTCAACAAGTTCAGAAAGAAAATTCTGGCACCATACTTACACAACTTACAACAGCCACCGAATATGATGAATGGAAAAATGCACTAGAGTTTAAGTTAAAAAAAGATAGCATCGGTAGCATTTATGTCGCCTCGGATAATGAATTGATTTATTCAAAAGTTATTAACAGTGTTGAAACGCGTAGAGATTCAATTATAGTAGTAGGGCAGGAGAGTTGGTTGCAAGATACTTCTGTAGATTATTCAAAGTTTGAACGTACTGGGGTTACACTTGCCGCACCTAATTATCAATCTATAACAAATCCAACATTTCAAGCCTTTAGAAAAAAATACATTGCTAAACACGGCAGTCTGCCTGCGGAGTATGCATCAATCGGTTTTGAATTTATGATGATCATGGGCCAAATTCTTTCCCAGCATGGTATCAATTTTATTCAAACTATGCCTGAAGGGTCAACTGTGCAAGGCGCACTGAGTGCTGGTTATCTCTGGCAGGCGACTCATGATAATGGACGGGTTCCATTTGTCTCCTTCAAGAAGGGACAGTTGAGTATGATGGTTGAAAACTAGCGTTATTTTCGGTTCATTTTCAGGAAATACTTACACTCAGTCATTTAAAACAGCTCCATTTGCTACCTTTCGGACGTTTGTATCAACTTCTTTTTACTATTTTTAGGACTATTCTAACTATGAAAGCGATCCGGTTTAGTGTATTTTTTTCCGTTCTGCTTCTGATTAGCCATGGATTGGCGGCTCAGGATGATAAAGGAGCTGTTACATTTGATGAACTATACGATGAACCCTATTCAATAAACAAATTATTTATTGGCTTTCAGCCTTTTTATGGCGAGCTGTTTGCCACTAATGTAAATGCTGGCTTTGGTTTTGAAGCGCGCTATTATCATAAAAAGGTATTTGAAATAAATGCTCATTTTAGAAAAACCTATAGCAGCCAGTTTTTTGATTTCAACAGAGAGTTAGCTTCCAAAAACAGTTCAGTTTCCAATGCACCTGAAATTTATAATTACTACGAATTTGGGGGCACGTATCATATCAAAGATTTTGATGTAAGCTCAACGGCTAAAATATTCCTGCATAGAAAGACCATGGCAAAAACCCGATGGGCTGCCACCGTTCCACAATATGCTGAAGTGCCTAGTAAGCTTCGTAAGATTTATGGAGCGCGGTTGGGAAGCATTATCTGGAATAGTACCGCTGACTTAAATCGCGCTTTGGATAAGCAAGGATTGACCAATGCTGATCTTGTGAATAGCGAAGGAGTTGGATTGCCTCAGACTCAAGACTTTAATGTTTTTGCAAATATTTATTCAACAAACATTTATGTAGGTGGCTCTATTTCACTTATCCGAAACATTGCCGTAAGTTTTGATCGGTATAATGATGCTGTTGATGATGGCATGTTAACCTTGTTTATGGATCTAATGGTGGCGCCTTCTCTAACCCTTGATCCTGTTACTTACAATGGCGAAGAGTATTCCACAAGTGCATTAAAGACAAATAAGATTGGATTTAGAGCTGGTATAGATGGCCGATTTAATCGCACATTGAGTTGGTCTTATGGTGGCGAAATGGGTTATCGCCCTTCGATAGATGGCCGCGGCTTCTTTGCTCTCATTAAAATTTCCTTCCCGGTTTTTGGTTCTAATCTGGATAACAAAGTCGAAGCATTCGGAAAATAGACACCATGGTTCATGACATTCTAATCACTCACATCAAGGGATTGGTTCAGGTGAGGGACAAACCTGTTTTGAAACTTAGCGGTGCAGAAATGTCAACGCTGCCAGTTTTAGAAAATTCCTATTTAGTTGTTTCTAATGGGTTGATTCATTCTTTCGGATTGATGAGAGATTTTCCTGCTAACCTAAAGGCCAAAACAGTTATTAATGCCACCGGCAAGTTCGTGTTTCCTTCTTTTGTCGATTCGCACACGCATTTAGTTTTTGCTGCCACCCGCGAGGAGGAATTTGTTATGAAGATTAAAGGTGCAACCTACGAACAGATTGCGGCCAGCGGTGGAGGTATCTTAAATTCAGCAAAAAAACTTCAAGCACTGTCAGAAGAAGAATTGTTTCAGGCTTCTCTTCCGCGCGCGTGGGAAATAATTAATTCAGGCACAGGGGCAGTAGAAATTAAAAGTGGGTATGGCCTAACCTTAAAAGATGAGTTGAAAATGCTGCGGGTAGCACAACGCATAGGGCGGGATACTCCGCTAACTGTTAAAACTACTTTCTTAGGCGCTCATGCGGTTCCGCGCGAGAAAACTAAAGCGCAATACATTTCTGAAATTATAGATGAAATGATTCCGGCTGTAGTCGAAGAAAAACTAGCACACTATATTGATGTGTTTTGTGAAACTGGTTTTTTCTCGCCTGAAGAAACGGAACAAATTGTAGTAGCTGGAAAGAAGGTTGGTCTAATACCTCGTCTTCATGCCAATCAATTGAATAGATCGGGCGGAGTGCAAGTAGGAGTAAAGACGGGGGCAATCAGTGTAGATCATCTTGAAAATATTGGTGAGTATGAAATTGAAGTGTTGAGGAACAGTTCAACTATGCCTGTTGCTTTACCGGGTGCTGCATTCTTCTTAAATCTTTCTTATACTCCCGCTCGTAAAATGATTGAGGCGGGCTTGCCTGTGGCGGTGGCGTCTGATTATAATCCAGGTAGCTCACCCAGTGGTAACATGCCGTTGATGTTATCACTTGCGTGCATTAAAATGCGAATGACTCCTGAAGAAGCAATCAGTGCGTCAACAATTAATACGGCCTATACCTTAGGTCTTTCCGAAACTCACGGCACTATCACGCTTGGTAAAGTGGCCAACTTGTTTATTACTCATGCTATTCCTTCTCTCGCTTCTATTCCATATAGTTTTGGGAGTAATCCGGTGGAAATTGTTATTCTCAATGGTAAATTGATCAAGTAAATTCATGGTAAACAAAATTCAACTTAAATCTTATTTGCGCGATGTTCCAGATTTTCCAAAGCCGGGCATACTATTCAAAGACATAACTCCGCTATTGGCAAATCCGGAGGCAAGGAAACAAGTAGTGAACGAAATGGCTGAACATTTTAAGTCAGCTCGCATCGATGCAGTAGCTGCTGTGGAGGCACGTGGATTTATTTTTGGATCGCTTTTGGCCGAGGCTTTAGAAGTCCCTTTTGTTCCTATTCGCAAATCGGGTAAGTTGCCCTATCACAAAATTCATGAAGAATATGATCTTGAGTATGGTAAGGCCAGCATTGAAATGCATATTGATGCCATTGAAAAGGGTAGTCGGGTATTAATTCATGACGACTTACTTGCAACCGGGGGCACGGCTATCGCTGCCGGCAATATTATAAAAAAATTGGGTGGTGTAATTGCCGGCTATTCGTTTGTTATTAACCTGGCCTTTTTACCGGGTTATAAATTGCTATTTGATCGATTTGGCGTTAAACCACACTATCTGATAAGTTACCAATAATTTTATTTGTTGCTTTAGTGGCATAACTTTCTGTACCAAATCCTGTTTAATATAGGTGATGAGTAATTTAAAAATTCCCATGTTTCCGCTTTCTATTTTTCCTCTGCCGGGAGAAATAATCCCCCTTCATATTTTTGAACCCAAATACCGTCAATTGTTGGAAGATGCAGAAGCAAAGGACATATCTTTCGGTATTTATTATAATCATGTCTCTAATACGGAGAAGTTAGGGTCCTTGGTAAAATTGGAGAGTGTTATCAAGCGCTATCAAACTGAAGAATCGGATATTATAGTTAAATGCATGGATCTGCTCTCTATGAGCAAGATGTTTCGCACGTTTCGCGATAAACCTTATCCGGGGGGTGATGTTGAATTATGGCATGTTGATGTTACTGAGCCGATGGGTCATGCTCTCAGAAAGTATTTTACGGAATATTTAACCATGATTCACTTAAATCATGCAGACAAAAGTATTTCACTGTATGATGCCGCTAACGAATTGAATTTGGGTTTTGATGAGCGTATTAAATTCGTGCAGTTGGATAGCGAGCGCAAAGAATCGTTTCTGGTAGCGCGCCTTAAATACCACATCGAACTTTTGCACCAGGTAGAAAAAGCTAAAGACGTGTTTCACCTCAATTAAGTTACAATAAAAAACTATTTCAGTTTTTTATAACCATTTTCATTTCATTACCGTTTCAGCCGCATTTATTGTGCTGCTTAGCTTCATAATTTATTTATCAATCTTTAACACAACTCGTGCAACAATAGATGTAGTTCGTGCGTCCTACATACAAATAAAAAAAATATGAAAGCATTTAAGTTACTTTTCGCATGTGTACTATTTAGTACAGCAGTGTTCGCAAATGGAATAGACGACCCAAAAGAATCACCTTCGTCTGTGGCAGTTACCAACCCAAATGGTAAATCAATTTTTAAACTATATTATCAAGGTGATCAAGCGGGAACGGTAAGGGTTTCTATCCTTGATAAAAATAACAAGTCAGTTTTTTCAGAATCAATACGAAGTAATAAAACTGGATTTATGCGACCTTATAACTTCAGTAATCTTGAGGCAGGCGTATATGCAATTGTGGTTGAAGATAAGCAAGGTAAGCGCACGGAGCAGATCGATTATAAAGCTGGAAAAATTGAAAAATTGATAAACATTGTAAAACTTAATGAAGAAGGTAAGTATATGTTAACAGTTAGGTCTGAATCAAAAGATAGAATTAACATAAATGTGTATAATGAGTTCAATCAGTTGATTCATAGCCATAGCAAAATGGTGCTTGATTTCGCTGAAGTTCTGAATCTAAAAAATATCAATCAGTTTACTATTGAAGTTTCGGATAGTCAGGGTGTATTGAAATCGATTAACAATTAATAAAAGTTTTAATCATTATAAAAAACCTCATCCACAAAACGGATGAGGTTTTTTTCTTTCTCTTCATTGCAATCGATTTAGTTATAAATAAAATTAGCAAACTCATTTTTTGATCTGTTTTCATTCATTTTGTTTTCGAATTGTGAGCGAATGTCAGAACGATAACTCCGCAAACGATTTTTAATTTTAAAAATCAACTTTACTTACAACTTCCAGTTGTGATCAATAGTTGCCTGTATCTTTGTATAGAAAACAAAACAAAAAACTATGAAAACAAAATCTCTAGTATTCGCTTTAGTAATGGCGTTTGTGTCGGTGGCAGCCGTAGCGGCTGATCCCGTTGGTCCGAAAGTGGTTGTAATTAATCTAAAGGAGTCCGGAATGTTTAAAGTAATCTATGCTGGTGCGCAAATTGGCAAGGTATCTTTAAGGATTTATGATGCATCTAACAATTTGGTGTTTGTTGAATCAACCAACGGTGTTGGTGGCTTTATGCGTCCTGTAAACTTTAAAGGCATGGAAGCCGGAGAGTATACGATTGAGGTCGCAGATGCTTCTGGTAAAACAACTCAAACTGTAGATTACAAAATAGAGAAAGGATTAGATGCAATCCATGTTTCTAAAATTGGAGTTGAAAGTAAATACTTATTGGCTGTTGCTAATAAAGGAGTTTCTGAAGAAATCAACGTTCGAATTTTTGACGGAAGCAACAATCTTGTTCACAATGAGATGCTTACTGTGGATGGTGACTTAGGATTGGTTTACAACTTGAAGAATGTAACGGGAGTTCCTACATTCGAGGTGACTAACCAAGCTGGTGTTACTAAGGTAATTAAGTAATAGAATAACAACCTGGATTTAAAGAAGGCTCGCTATGTTCGCGAGCCTTTTTGCTTTTACATATTCCTTCTATACTGTCCACCCACTTCAAACAGCGCTCTTGTAATCTGACCAAGAGAACAAATTTTAGCGGCTTCCATTAATTCATTGAAGAGATTTTTGTTTTGGACAGCTGCCTGTTGCACATTATCTAAAAGTATATCGGTCTTCTTTCCTTGATGTGCATGTAAGTTTCGAAGCATAGTAATCTGGTATTCTTTCTCTTCGGATGTGGCTCGGATTACTTCCTGCGGAATGATAGTTGGTGATCCTTTGGAACTTAAGAATGTATTTACACCAATAATTGGATATTCACCTGTATGCTTCAAGGTTTCGTAATACAAACTCTCTTCCTGAATTTTTCCTCGTTGATACATTGTTTCCATCGCGCCAAGCACACCACCGCGTTCGGTTATACGATCAAATTCAGTAAGAACTGCTGCTTCGACCAAATCTGTCAGTTCTTCAATGATGAATGATCCCTGCAAAGGGTTTTCGTTTTTGGCCAAGCCTAGTTCTTTATTTATAATAAGTTGAATCGCCATGGCCCTTCGTACACTCTCTTCCGTGGGAGTAGTAATGGCTTCGTCATAAGCATTGGTATGGAGCGAATTACAATTATCATTGATTGCATAAAGGGCTTGCAGTGTTGTGCGAATATCATTGAAGTCAATCTCCTGCGCATGCAACGAGCGGCCTGAAGTCTGAATGTGATACTTAAGCATCTGACTTCGGCTATTAGCACCGTATTTATTCTTCATGGCCTTGGCCCAGATTCTGCGAGCCACCCGACCAATCACTGAATATTCAGGATCAATACCATTACTGAAAAAGAAAGAAAGGTTGGGAGCAAACTCATTGATGTCCATTCCTCGGCTCAAATAATATTCCACGTAAGTGAAACCATTAGAGAGTGTGAACGCCAATTGTGTAATCGGATTTGCACCCGCTTCTGCAATGTGATATCCTGAAATGGAGACGGAATAAAAATTCCGGACTTTTTTGTCAATAAAGAATTGTTGTACATCGCCCATTAAGCGCAAGGCAAACTCTGTTGAGAAGATACATGTGTTCTGTGCCTGATCTTCTTTTAAAATATCTGCTTGCACCGTTCCGCGCACTTGAGTTAGAGTCTCGGCCTTTATTTTTTCATAAACTTCTTTTGGTAAAACTTGATCTCCCGTAACTCCTAACAGCATTAATCCCAAGCCATCATTTCCTTTTGGGAGTGCGCCTTGATAGGCTGGAACCTCACCCCGGCTTTCTCCATCCCGATAGCTATTGGGAGAGAGGGAGAGATAAAGTGATTTTATTTTCGCTTTAACTTCTTCCTCCAGTCCATTTTTCTTAATATAAAGTTCGCATTGCTGATCTATGGCTGCATTCATAAAGTAGGCAAGCAACATCGGTGCTGGTCCATTGATTGTCATTGAAACGGAAGTCTTTGGATCGCACAAATTGAAACCGCTATATAATTTTTTAGCATCATCCAAACAACAAATACTTACGCCTGAGTTACCAATCTTGCCATAGATATCAGGTCTGTAATCAGGATCATTTCCATAAAGCGTAACGGAATCAAATGCGGTTGACAAACGCTTAGCCGGCATGGCTAAACTTACATAGTGAAATCTTCGGTTAGTTCGTTCGGGCCCGCCTTCACCAGCAAACATGCGAGTAGGATCTTCGCCTTCACGCTTGAATGGATAGATGCCGGCTGCAAAAGGAAATTCACCGGGTACATTTTCTAATAATGACCACTTTAGAATATCGCCCCAACTGGAATATTTTGGTAACGCAATTTTTGGAATTTGTAAATGCGAAAGTGACTCTGAATGAGTTTGTATTCCTATTTCCTTATCGCGCACCTTGAATTTGAAAATAGGCTCGCGGTAGGTTTTTACTTTTTCGCTCCAGGTTTCAAGAAGTTTCCAATTCTTTGGATCGAGATTTAATTTGAGTTTGGTCACCTCACCCTCTAACTCCCTCTCCAGAGGAGAGGGAGAACCGACTGCCTTTTGCCCCTCTCCTCCAGAGGGGGGTTGGGGTGAGGTTTTTAAATGCTCAATTGTTTTGTTGATAGCAAATATTTTTTCAGCTACGCCAGCTTGCTCATGTACCCAGGTATCGTATTGACGGTTGGTTTCAGAGATTTCACTTAAATAGCGGGTGCGATTTGGTGGGATAACAAAAATCTTCTCCGACATTTCGCGGGTAATCTCAAAAGTAGATTTTAAGTCGGCTCCGGTCTTCTCAACAATTTTATCAATTACAGTTTTGTATAACTGATTTGTTCCGGGATCATTAAACTGTGAGGCAATAGTTCCAAACACAGGCATGTCTTCAGCTTTTGCATCCCACAATTGATGATTACGCTGATATTGTTTTTTCACATCGCGCAAGGCATCAAGCGCACCACGTTTATCGAATTTGTTCAACGCAATCACATCGGCAAAATCGAGCATGTCAATTTTTTCCAATTGTGTAGCTGCACCATACTCGGGTGTCATGATGTACATAGACAGATCACTGTGATCCAGAATCTCGGTATCGCTTTGCCCAATGCCCGATGTTTCCAAGATGATCAGATCAAAACCCGCAGCTTTCAAAATCTGCACAGCTTCTTTTACATAGGCCGAGAGTGCGAGGTTAGACTGTCGTGTTGCCAACGAGCGCATGAAAACGCGCGGATTGTTAATTGAATTCATTCGGATGCGATCGCCTAACAAAGCACCACCCGTTTTCCGTTTGGATGGATCGACAGAAATCAATCCAATTGTTTTATCCTTAAAGTCAATTAAAAATCTGCGTACAAACTCATCCACCATCGATGATTTCCCAGCACCTCCTGTTCCGGTGATACCCAACACGGGTGCTTTCGATAATGCAGCTTTTTTATTTATTGCTTCGAAAGTTTTTTTATGCTCATCAAAGTAATTTTCAGCAGCAGAAATATATTGAGCGATTCCTAGCTGATTGTCAACTGTCAATTGCTTATTGTCAATTTGTTTCCCCGTTGGATAATCACTTTGCTCAACCAAATCATTGATCATGCCTTGTAAGCCCATTGACCGGCCATCATCGGGTGAGTAGATGCGCGCAATACCATAATCCATCAATTCTTTTATTTCTTCAGGTAGAATTACACCACCACCACCAGCAAAAATTTTTATGTGACCAGCACCTTTTTCTTTTAGCAGGTCATACATGTATTTGAAATACTCATTGTGCCCGCCTTGATAACTCGTCATGGCGATAGACTGGGCATCTTCCTGAATGGCAGTATTAACAACTTCTTCCACGCTGCGGTCGTGGCCGAGATGAATAACTTCCACACCGGTAGCCTGAATAATTCTGCGCATGATGTTGATGGCCGCATCGTGTCCATCAAACAAGCTGGCCGCTGTAACTATGCGGACTTTATTTTTTGGTTTATAAGGCGCTGGTGCCTGATGCCCCGCAAGGTTGGGTTTCGATTTTTTTTCTGTTGATACCGTTTCGCTCATGGGAATCTGTTAAGAATTCAAAAATACAGATAAGAAAAAGATTAAGCTAACGGATGGTAGGTGGTTTTGAGCGGTATAAAAGTTAGATTAGCCGAATAGATTTTTGAGGCCATCTAAGACGATTTAACTCAGAAGTCTGATGGTAGAGATTAATTACGTTGATGCTAAAACTTACCCATTAGCCATGAAAAATTTTAAGATCTTATATGTAGTTGTCTTTTATATTGTGGCAGCTTGTTCAACAACATCAAAGAAACAAACTTCTAACTGGCAATTACTTTTTGATGGTTCAAGTTTAGCAGGTTGGGATACCTATCTGGGGCCAAAGTTTGTGCCTGATATGGATCGGGAAAATTTCAACGATCTTCCGCGCCTTGGATTGAATAATGATACGGTTGGCATTTTTAAAATTGTAAGTGAAGAGGGAGAAAATGTACTTCGTGTTTCTGGTGAAATCTGGGGCGGCATCTCAACTAAACAAGAGTATGAAAACTATCATCTGCAGCTTCAATTTAAATGGGGTAAACTAAAATCATTTCCACGAGATAAAGACACCGACCGGAGAGATAGTGGTTTAATTTATCATGGGGTAGGCGAGCATGGTGTGGGTGATGGCTTCTGGTTGAAGTCGCAAGAGTTTCAAATTCAGGAAGGCGACTGTGGAGATTATTGGGGTGTGGCTGGTGCAATTGAAGATGTTAAAGCAATCTTAAATGCAGATAGTATTTATCAATATGATCCAACCAGTACTTTGCTTACGTTCAGCCAACAAAGTGAATATGGAAGACATGTAAAAAAATATCCAGATGCTGAAAAGCCTTCTGGGGAATGGAATACACTTGATCTTTATTGTTTTGGCAGCAAAAGCGTGCACGTGGTAAATGGAGTTGTTACCATGATACTTCAAAACTCCCGACACCTGGTTGATGGTAAAGATGTGCCTCTTACTAAAGGAAAGATTCAGATTCAATCCGAAGCCGCTGAAGTCTTTTATAAGAATATCAAACTGGAGTCTATCGAAAGCATCCCGGCCGAGATTTTAAATTTGAATTAGCCCATCCGAATTGCGCGTACAGGCAGAAACGTAATTTTTTTGCGCTATCTTTCTGATTAATTGTATTTGAATGCGCGGTGTATTCTCTATTTTGCTTCCATCATCCAAGGTTCCTGAACCGCTTCGGCAACCTATGTACATCACCAATATTCTGGCAAGCATCTTTTCGGTTCTTACGTTCTTTCTTTTTTTTATTCTGTATTTACTTTTTGGTTGGTCATCCACCTCGGGCTATATTCTTGGCATAGCGGCTTTATTTATATTAATCATTTGGATCAATAGAAGGTACTTCGATGTTGGTCGCTTGATTTTTTGTCTGGCTCCAGTTTACCTCACATTAGCGATATCCTTATATGGAAAGGAGACCCAGCCTTTTCAAACTTACATTACATATTTCGACAGTCGATTTATTATTTTAGTCACCACTATTTTACCTGGCGTGGCGTTCAGGCTGAGTGAACGACTGAAAATCTGGATTTGTCTGGGTTCTACCTTTCTTTGTCTAATACTGTTTGACCCTATACACAATGCGCTTGGGTTAGGTTACTTTCAGCACGGCTTTGATGTGGTTTCCTATTATTATATTAATTACATAACGCTGATTTGTTATTTCGCGCTGCTATTCGGTGTTGCTACTTTAAAAGGTATTACTGAAAAGGCCGAAGAACAAGCGCGTGACTCACTTCAGAAATTAAATGAAGTAAACGACCAACTGGTGATTAAAAATTCTGAATTGATTCAATTGAATTATGCTATGGAGGTGCGCACTGCAATGGCAGTGCAACAGCAGGAGGAGATTAAGGCTAGCCGGGAATTAGTAAAGGACGCCAATAGGTTGATCAGTGAACAGCAGGAAAAATTGGTAAAGGTGAATGAAAAGCTTGAGGAGAGAGTTAAAGAAACAAATGCTAACTTGATTAAAAGCAACGATGAATTGGTGCGTCACAATAATGAGCTGCGGCAGTTTTCTTATACCATATCACATAATCTGCGTGGTCCGGTGGCTCGTTTATTAGGGTTGACAGATTTATTCAGCAAACCTATTGCCCTTGAGGAGCGCGAAGTAATTGCTCAAATGATTCGTAAATCCGGATTTGAGCTGGACGAAGTGCTTAAAGATTTAAGTTTGATCATTGATATTCGTAACGATCTCTATCAGGTTCGTGAAAAAATTTCTTTTGAAGAGGAATGGCAGAAGACGCTGGTTGTTCTTGGTGATCAGGTTCATCCATCTTATAAAATTGGGGTTGATTTTGAGGAAGCACCTTTTGTGTTTTCATTGCGTGCTATGATTCAAAGCATTATTTTCAATCTGTTGAGCAACGCTATAAAGTATCGCAACCCTGAAAATGATTTGCAAATCTCGGTCAAGACGTATAATTCAGAAAATAATATTGTGTTGCGTGTAAGTGATAACGGACTAGGGTTTAATCTTGAAAGTCAGCGCGAAAATCTTTTTCGGTTATACAGAAGATTTCACACACATGTGGATGGAAAGGGGTTAGGACTTTATCTTGTAAAAACTCAAGTTGATATCCTGGGTGGAAATATTGAAATTGAGACAGAGATTAATCGTGGCACAACATTTACAATTATGTTGCCAACACCACAAGATGTAAGTAAACAAATATTTTTTGAGAGTGAGGCAGCTCAGATTTATTATGACGCAGGACTTAATAATACCGTTATTATCTGGAAGCGAAAAATAACCTCAATAGAATATCGCAGGGCATTTCAGGCTGTGTTGCATACACTAAAAACTTATCATACACCAGGCTGGATAGCTGACCTAAGATTTCAAGGACAAGTTGAAACTGAGCTGCAAATTTGGTTTTTGAACACGGTAATTCCGGAAGCTGTTCGCTGCGGACTAAAGCGAATTGCGGCCATAGGTTTTAGTGATCCTGTCAGAAAAGAGTATTATGATCGCATGATCTTGAAAACGAATGATCAGGGAATTGTTTTACAAGTTTTTGAATCGTTGGAGGAAGCCGTTGGTTGGATGGAAGGATTTAAGCAACCTGTAAAAGCTAGTCTGGTATAAAAGTATAGCTATTAGTTTTCTTTAAAATATTTGGTAAGAACCTGTATAATTAAGTATTCACTAACCTCTTTATAAAATCATGCGTTCGGTTAACAAGTTTGGTCTCGTAGCTTTTGTTTTGTTATTACTTGCCGGAGTTACTTTCTTCTTTTTAAAGAAAGAGCTACCCAAGCTTTACATAAACGAGTTTATGGCAAACAACACAACTTGCTGCCCCGATGGAACCAGCTCAAACCCAGAGTTTGACGATTGGATTGAGATTTATAATGGCGGGGATGTTGCCATAGATCTTGGTGGCACGTACTTCTCGCAGAACAAGAAAAACCCATTGAAGCATTTAGTTCCTCAGTCAAATCCAACACTAACCACAATACCACCTGGTGGGTTCTTACTAGTCTGGGCGGATGGTGATCCAAGTCAAGGAATTTTACATCTTAATTTTAAGCTTGATCAGGACGGAGAATTTTTAGGCCTCTATAATAAAGACGGTCGAAAAGTTGATAGCTACAAGTTCGGGAAGCAAATACCAAATGTTTCGTATGGTCGCGAAAAGGATGGAGGTACTTCATGGAAAGATTTATCCAAACCAACACCTGGCGCTGCTAATAATTAAATCAAGGCTAATCAATATTTTGTTTCTCAAGATTGATTAACTGACTTGGCTTTTCTTTTTTATTCCACTCATTATGTATGGAAAGTGCAGCTCCCAGCGAGGTAGCCTGATGTAAATCGGCTGCAAAGACTTTAACGGTTGGATAAATCCTGGCCAGCATCTGCATAAAAATTGGGTTCTTACTAAACCCTCCATCCACGTAAAGATTTTTAGTTGTGCCCTGTAAAATCAGGTCGGTCGATTTTTTTTGTTTTTGTATTAAGTCAGCCAGGATTTGATGATAGGCGATTTCAAATGTTTTTAAGTTATCAATTCCTAAAAATTTAAAATCAGAAATGGATTGAATCACAGATGGGTCATACTTTACCTGCTGAAAGTAGTCTTCACTTTTGTTGAATTTTTCTGATATTTTTTTCACAGCTTCATCATGCATATGGCCTGCAAATAAGCGTGCCGCTTTAACAGGGTGGCCATCGTAACTAAGGTAGCTGACACAATCTTGCTTTAATTCTTCCGGTTTTAAAACAGAATGATTAAAAGGATTTAAGCTAATGCTCCACGTGCCAGTAGAAAGTAATATAAATGGCTCTGCAAAATATTGGAGATAGGGGATAAGTGCGGCAGAACTATCGTGTAAACCAATGCCAACTTTATAGTTGTTATTGGTTAGTTCAGCTTTATTGGAGGGTTTTATAGGCGCAAATTTTTCAAGAATTTTTTCTTGGGCTACCCAGGTGTGATATTGATTAGATGTAAAATTCCAAAGGTTAGTATGACAACCAATGCTGGTAACACCTGATGCTGGCTTACCCGAGAATAAATAGCTGATGTATTCTGGTAGATGGAGTGAATATTTTATTTTTTCAAAAATTTCCGGTCGTTTGTACTTAAGCCAATATAGCTGCATGCCGGAGTTTAGATGACCAAGAACTGGTGAAGCAGTTACCCGGGCAAATTCATCTTCACCGCCATACGTTCCGTAGAATTTTTTCTTTAACTCTTCAGGAAAAGGCTTCAGATAATTATATAGTGGAGCAACAGGTTTACCAGCTTCATCAATGTGAACGAAACTTGCCCCATGAGCCGAAACATTTACAGCTTTAATATCGAATTCTTTTAATGAAAGCAGCTCCTGAAAGGAATCAAGCACCCATTGAGTAAGGGCATGAATGTCTTCACACGGAAAGCCATCTTCATCTTGAATCTCCGGTAGATGAACAGGTTTTTCAAATCTTATCTTATAGTCTTCATCAAATAAAAAAACTTTTTTGTTTGTTTTACCGATGTCGAAGATGGCTATAACGGATGTTCTCATATTTATTTTGGCTACAGGATTTAAGCTGCAGGCTTCAAGCTTGCAGCTTATAACCTGAAGCTTGTGGCTTTTATTAAAGACCAGTAGCAACTGTTTTTAATCCACGCTCTGCAACTAATTGTTTTCGTACTTGTAAATCTCTGAACAGCTTAATAGGTTCCAATGCAGCGCCTGCCTTAAGTCGGGCTTCAGCCACAAGCGATCTCACATCTGTGCGATAGGCTTGTTGCAAAATTTCTTGCGCGCTTGCTACATCATTTTTTTCCTGAGCGCGATTTAATTCTTTGCGGTCTATTAAAAGCGCCTGAGCGTATGCAATTTTAATTGCTTCAACAGATTGCAGTAAGTCTTCGAGCGGATCTTTTACGTTGTGTGAAGCGTCAATCATCCAACCTAAATCTTTAGCATGATTCATTTTGCGTGCATCCATTCCTTCAACCAATTCATTAAAAATCAAAAACAATTGATAGGGATTGATACTACCTACAGTCAAATCATCGTCACCATACTTTGAATCATTAAAATGAAACCCGCCCAACTTTTCTTCCATTAATAAAAGCGACACGATTTGCTCGATGTTGGCATTAGGTAAGTGATGTCCTAAGTCCACTAATGTAAATGCTTTGGGGCCTAGCTTGCTGGCATATAAATAAGATTGCCCCCAATCCCCAACAGTCATGGAGTAGAAGTTAGGTTCAAATGCTTTGTACTCTACAAACATTTTCCAATCGCGCGGCAATGCCGCATAAATTTCTTGTAATCCTTCTAAGGTACGTTGGAATGTTTTTCTGAAATTAAGCTGCCCCGGAAAACAAGACCCATCCGACAACCAAACTGTAATTGATTTGGAGCCTAATGCTTTTCCATGCTTAATCACTTCAATGTTATGATCAATGGCTTGTTGCCTGACTTTTGCATTTACATGCTGAAGTGACCCAAATTTATAACTAAGCTTCTGATTAGGTTGATCCTGAAATGTATTTGAATTTACTGCATCAAATGTTAATCCGTTTTCAGCTGCCAGCGTTTTTATCTTTCGGGCACTTGTAGGTATGTCCCAAGGAATGTGTAATGAGATGGCGCCACTAGATTTATTCAACGAATGAAGTAGCCCTACATCGCTAATTTTCTCTTCCAGATTACGAGGTTCACCGCCTCCCGAAAACCGACCAAAGCGGGTGCCACCTGTACCCAACGCCCAACTCGGAATGGCAATTTGAAAATCAACCAGTTTGTTGATTACACGATTGGCATTGGGAAACTCGTTCGTGAGTTGCTTTACTTTTTTTTGATGGCCGGAGTAAAGTTTGTTGTTATGTTTTTCGATTTGAATTTTATCAATTTTCATAGATAAGTTTTTTTTGAACCACTAAGGTACTAAGGCTCTAAGTTGCACGAAACTCTTTGTGTTACTTGGTGTCCTTGTGACTTTGTGGTTCAAGTTTATAGTATTAATCTTTTAATTCCATTCTTCATTAATGGCACGTGAAAGTTAATCAACATGCCTAGTCTTTTATTTGTCAGTTTCAGATAACTCAATAACTGAGCTTCCCAAACTGGATGATAGTTCTCTTGTGCTTTCAACTCAATTATAACAAGATTATCAATAAGTAAGTCTAATCTTAATCCATCCTCAACTTTTAATGATTCGTAAATTATGGGTACTTCTTTTTGTCTTTGATAATTGATACCCCTTTCAATCAGTTCATACTCGAAACATTTTTCATAGACACTTTCCAGTAATCCTGGCCCAAGTGCTCTACGTATTTTTATGGCGATATCCACTATTTGTGTAGCAAGATATTCTTCTCTTTCTGAAAGTTTGTCGTACATAATGAGCTTTTATTTTTAATCACTAAGTCACGAAGACCCTAAGTTTCACTAAGCCTTTGTGCTTCTTTGTGTTTTTAGTGACTTAGTGGTTCAAGAATTCACTCAAGATAAAAAACTTCTTTCAATGAAATGCTCACTGGCGAATTATCAGGATTAGTATACATTATATCCTTCATGTACTTCCACCATTTTTTCATTACCGGATGTTCAGGTAGTTTGTCCATCAATTCAGGATTTTCAACTTTCAATACTCCGAAAAGAAAATTAGTTTCTTCATCAAGAAAGATTGAATAATCTTCGATGCCAGTTTCTTTTAATAACTGTTTAAGGTCTGGCCACAAAGTATCATGCCTACGCAGGTATTCAGCTTCCTGGCCGGGGCGCAGTTTCATTTTAAAGGCAAATCTTTTCATTATTTAGGTTTTGAACAACCAAGACTCAATGCATCACGAATCTCTTTGTGCTTCTTAGTGAACTTAGTGTCTTAATGGTTCAATTTATTCGCTATCTGACAAAAGCCATCGCTACTCCGCCATCTACATTCAGAACATTACCCGTTGATTTATTCAACAACCCACCGGTAAAGGCGAAGCATGCATTGGCAATATCTTCAGGCAAAATCATTTCATTCAACAAGGTGCGTTTTGCATAGTAAGCCGGTAACTCTTCTACTTTAATTCCATACGCTTTCGCGCGACCTTCTGCCCAAGCACCTTCCCAGATTTTACTATCTGAGATTACTGCATCCGGGTTAACCACATTAACTCTAATCTTATCAGCACCAAGTTCTGCGGCATTCAATCGGCTTAAATGCATTTGTGCTGCTTTCGCAGATCCATAAGCAGCATTGTTAGGCCCACTGACGAGGGCGTTCTTGCTTACGATGTTAATTACATCGCCACCCATATTTTGCCTGCGCATAATTTCAACACCACGTTGAGTAACTAGGAACTGACCCTTTACTAAAATATCATAAAGCAAATCCCAATCCTTTTCGGTGTGATCTTCCAATGGTTTGGAGATGGAGATACCCGCGCAATTCACAACAATATCAACACCACCAAAGGCCAAAGCCGTTTTGTCAAAAGCTTCATTTATGTTTTCTGATTTTAAAACATCTAACAATACAGATGAGAAAGTATCCTTACCATATTTAGTCTTGAACTCCTTATCTGCTTTGGCAAGCCTGTCTGCATCATTGTCATTTATAATTACGCAAGCTCCTTCCTCAACAAACTTTTTGGCAATGCCTTTGCCGATGCCACCTGCGCTGCCCGTTATCAAAGCTACCTTCCCAGTCAATGGTTTAGGTTTAGGCATTCGTTGCAACTTAGCTTCTTCAAGCAACCAATATTCAATGTTGAAGGCTTCTTGTCTGGGTAAGGATGTGTATTCTGAAATTGCTTCGGCTCCTTTCATTACGTTAATAGCATTGATGTAAAACTCAGCGGCTACCCGTGCGGTCTGTCTATCTTTCGCAAAGGTGAACATACCCACGCCAGGATATAAAATCACAACCGGGTTAGCATCGCGAATAGCCGGACTATTAGAATGCTTACACGTATTGTAATAATCGGCATACATTTTTCGATAGGCCTCAAAAGCGGGAAGTAGTTTTTCTTTTACTGCCTTTGCATCAATCAAATTCTCACCAGGAGCAAGAGTTAAAACCAAAGGACTGATCTTGGTTCTCAAAAAATGATCTGGGCAACTGGTACCCATTGGTGCAAGCTTGGAAAGATCTTTCGAGTTTGTAAACTCAAGCACTCGATCATCATCTGTAAAGTGACCGATCATTCGGTTATTACTTGAGCAAAGTCCGCGTAGGGTAGGAGCCAACAAAGCTGCTTGTTTTAATCTTTCTTCTTTAGCAAGCGATTTAATAGTTGCACCGCCAAACACCGCGCGTTTCTTTCCGTAATTTTGTTCCAGGTATTCTGCGCACTTCTCAATTACTTCTAATGTATTGGTGTAACTCTCATAAGCAGTATCACCCCAGGTAAATAATCCATGCGAGCCAAGCATGATGCCAATGATTCCCGGATTTTCGTCCAGGCATTTTTTAAGTTTTAATCCAAGATCAAAACCTGGTCGTTGCCATTCCACCCAACCAATCTTACCTCCGAATAAATCGTTTGTGATCTTCTTTCCATCTTTTGCGGCCGCGATTGCAATAGCAGCATCCGGGTGCAAGTGATCAATGTGTTTGAATGGAAGAAATCCGTGGAGTGGAGTATCAATAGACGGAGCCTTTGAAGCAAGATCGTAAATGCAATGATTGAAAAGTTCAACCATCTCGTCTTCGTGTTCAAGGCCACGATAAACATTGGTTAAGCTTCTCAAACGATCAAGATAGAGCGCAGCAAGTCCGCTTTTTTTCAATGTACCAATGTCGCCACCTGATCCTTTGATCCACATAACCTCAGTTTCTTTTCCAGTAATGGGATCTTTGGCCATGGCTCTGCATGAGGTATTACCACCGCCATAATTAGTCAATCGCAAATCGGCACCTAATAGGTTTGACCGATAAATTAAAAGTCCAACTTCATCTCCCTTTAATGCGGCTGCTTTGGCTTCATCCCAGAGATAACTTACGTGTTTGAATTGCTTTGTCATTTTTTGTTTTTTATTTATTACTTCAAGTTGCGGGCCGTAAGCTTCAAGCACTGTTTGTGGCCTGAAGCTTGTAGCTTGTGACTATTTAATCGCGTTTCCATAACCAACTACTAATACTGAAACTATAATGGTAACGATGCCCAGCATAATTGTTGTTCTTGTTTTTTTACTTACCCCGCTCCACTCCTTTAAATAAATTCCCCATCCATTAGCAATCAATATAATGAAAGCCATGTGAAGAATCCATGAACTTGCACCATTGCCAAGTTTGCTTTCACCCATTCCATAAAAGAAAAATTGCATGAACCAGGTTGTGCCTGCTAATGCAGAGAAAATATAATTAGCCGTAAGTGGAGTTTTCTTATTTGTGTAATCACCAAATGTTTTGTTGCGATAATTTAAAACCATGCACCAAATAAAGTTGGTCGTTAACCCACCCCACAGTAATACGACATACGTCACGTTATTTTGGAATAGCGGATTTAATCCCATACTCACAGCCGTTTCAGCCATTGACTTACCCGCCTCAATACCAAAGTTGAAGCAAGAACTAAGGATACCAGAAGCAATTGCTACGAAAAGTCCCTTTGTTAAATTGAATTCAGCAACACTTTTTTTCTTTTCCTCATCTGGTAATTCATTTTCTTTCATCATACCAGCGCGACCGCTGATGTAGATACCGAGTAGACAAAGAGCAACGCCTAGCAGCACAACCTGCCCCCATGTATTTGTCATCATTTCAATGATGCTGGTTTTTCCATCGGTTGGAACAATGGCATAATAGATTGATGGAACAATCGCCCCAAAGGCAGAACAAAAGCCTAACACTACTGAATTGCCGAGCGACATACCCAAGTAGCGAACTCCAAGGCCATAAGTAAGTCCGCCAATACCCCAGAGGACTCCGAATAGAATGGTATACTGAATAGAAGCTGCCGAAGCGCCTTTAATTATTTCTGAGAATCCCGGTAAGGTAAGCCAGGCGGCCAATGGTGGAACAATTAACCAGGAAAAGATTCCACCAACAATCCAATAACTTTCCCACGCCCAACCTTTTACTTTTTTGAAGGGCATATAGAAACTGCCCGAAGCAAAGCCGCCAATGAAGTGAAATAGTACACCCAAAATTATCTGCATGAAATCGAGTTAGAGCCGAAGTTAAAATTAACTTATTCGTGATAATCTACCATCCTGCACCATCATGTAAAAGCAAAAAAGTCAGACAATATAATTATCTGACTTTTGATAGTGCCGGATACCCTTAATTATTGAAAAAACTTTTGAACGTTGGCGTAACTCGTAGCAATATTCGCTAGAGGCTCGGGTGCAGCATCTTGCTCTACAAATAAATACTGTAGTCCACTTGCCTCCGAATTATCAAAGACTCGCTTTAAATCTACATAGCCTGCGCCTACTTCAACCGGACGCTGAGTAACCCGATCCAGATCTTTAACATGCCATAAAGGGAAGCGACCAGGATGTTTCTTGAAAAGTTCGAGCGGATCGGTACCAGATTTAGTAACCCATGCAAGATCAAGTTCCATCTTCATGATGTCAGGACTGATTTGAGATAAAAACATTTCATAAGGAAGTTTTCCTTCTACGCGTTCAAACTCTTTAGTGTGATTGTGAAATGCAAAACCAATCCCAGCTTTTTTACAGGCTTCGCCCGTTTTGGCAAAAGTCTCGATTGACAAATTGATTTCTTCCATTGTATCAATCGGAGTGCTTGAGCAAACAAGATATTTTACTCCACCTTCGGCCGCATGGTCAACAGCTTCCTGATAGTTATCGCGCAAGTTTAAATTTTTTGGCATCTCGATGGGTTTGCCATTCGCATCTAAGCGAGGCTGGGCTCCAGCAGGTCTTCTAAAACCGGCACCTCCGATATGATGGGCACGCCAGGATAGACCATACTCCTTTGCCTTTGCTGCAAACTCTTTTGGTTTCAATCCATAATAACCACCCTTTCTGGTAGAGGCAGACTCAAGGTCTTTGTATCCGATTTCAGCGATGCGCTTTAAAGTGCCATCAAGATCAGTTTCTATTACACTGGTAACTGTGTATAACTGGATACCAACCGGTCTGGCTGGAGCTACTTTATTAGTTAGCACATTACCCATTGATTGTTGCGAGATCGCTAACCCACCTAGAGCAAGTGCTCCTGAGTTCTGTAAAAATGTTCTTCTGTTTATCATGACGGATTAAATTTAGAGTTCGTGAGATAGCTACTTCTTTTTTAACGATTCCGCAATTGCTTTTTCTGCCAAAGGCTTCATGATTTTATAACCTTCCAGGTTGGGATGAACACCATCGTCACCAAGTCCTTTTCGTAAACCATTTCGCTCATCGGCCATAGCTGAAAAATAATCGAGGTAAACGATTTTATTCTTGCTTGCGTATTCCTTCAGCATCTTATTCAAGGCAACAATTTTCGCTGCGGGTTCTAGGCCTGGTTTCCATGGATAATCAAATGCAGGAATAATAGAAGAGATGACTACGTTTATTCCATTTGCTTTTGCAAGCTGAGCCATAGCAATAATGTTATCACGAGTTTGTTCTAATGTCATTGAGCCTGTGTTACCTGCTATATCATTGGTACCAGCCAGTATCACCACTACTTTAGGTTTTAGATTAACTACATCTTGTTGAAAGCGCAACACCATTTGAGGTGTAGTTTGTCCACTGATGCCTCTATTAATGTAAGGCTTACCTTCAAAGAAGGCCGGATCAATTTTTCCCCAACCCTCGGTGATGGAGTTGCCCATAAACACTACCCGGTTTTCATTTGAAGTTGGTGCCGATAGCTTTTTGTTTTCTTGTTGGAAGCGTTTTAGATTAGCAAAGTCCATAGGGGGTTGATCAAAATTTTTCTTTATCCATTTTAGGCAGGCATCCATCCATTGTTCTTTAGCAACAGGATTATTCATACCATAGCCATGGCTACCTTTTTCATAAAAAAATACTTCTACCGGTACTTTGTTTTGTTGCAACGCGGTTATAAAAGCAAGTGAGTTACCTACAGGTACGGTTTTATCAGTTAATGCCGAGGTAATAAAAGTGGGTGGGGTTTTAGGAGTTACCTGAAGTTCGTTGGAGAAATTTTTAACATCTTCGTCTAACATACCTAATTCATTTGCCTTGCTAGGAATTCCTTTTTTATAATCTTCTGATGTAAAAACTTTTGTACCAATTAGGTTTTGACGTGAACCCTGATGCGTCAGACTATCCGAAAAACTAATTACAGGATAATTTAAGATCATGAAATCAGGACGTAGACTCGTGTTGTTTGGATTATCAATCATAGCCTGTTGAAAATGAGTGCCTGCAGTAGAAGCAAGGTGACCACCCGCTGAGGAACCCATAATTCCTATCTTGTTAGGATTGATATTCCACGCTTTAGAATTCTCGCGAACCAGTTGAATGGCGCGCTGGGCATCTTGTAGCGGGCCAATGCGTTTGTCTATCATAATGTCGCCCTTGGGCAAGCGATACTTCAAAACAAAAGCAGCAATGCCTTCTTCATTCAACCGCTTAGCAACATCATAACCTTCATGGCCCATTGCTAAAATCCAATAACCACCACCGGGACAAATGATTACCGCTGACCCTGTCGCTTTAGCAGGATCGGGAAGGTACACTGTGATGGTTGGGCGCACAACACCCAAAACCCGATCAATGCCATCGCTTGATCCTTTTATAAATGTTGTATCGAGGGGTGTAGCAGGCGTTTTTGAGTTAGGTATTGCTACTGAATATAGCGGAATTTCTTTTTGTGCCAAAGCCAATTGACTAATAAGCACGAGGGCGACAAGTAGTTTCTTCATGGCGATGATTGTTTCTAATCGTTAAATATAGAATTTTCAAAGCAGTAGGGAAATAAATTAAGGGCATCTCTAAAAACCCTTGCTTTCATTACCTCAACCCCTGCCCCTTCTCCAGAAGAGAAGGGTAAGCGGAGTTTTTAGAGATGCCCTTAAATAAGGAGTTAGACTTATGTTGATGTTCCCAACTTTGTTACGTTTTTTTCAAAAAAGAAGATAGCAATTTCTTTGGAGAATTTCGGAGATCAAACGTTAGAGTAAATGCTTAGCTTTCTGGCTGCCAATTGTTAATTTTAATCTACAAAAGTCAGTAATCAATATGAAAATGAAATTCCACTCCATTCTGTTCCTAACATGCTTATTGATAATTTCCTGCAAATCACCTGAAAATGAAACCTCGACCTGGTATAAAGGCAATCTTCACACCCATACCTATTGGAGTGATGGTGATGAATTTCCGGAAATGGTTTTGGATTGGTATAAAACCAAGGGTTATGATTTTGTAGGCTTATCCGATCACAACACAATGGCGCATGACGAAAAATGGAAGGTGATTGTAAAGAGCCCGTTGTATGAAGAAAGTTTTCGGAAATATCTGGAGAAGTTTGGTAAAGAGTGGGTGGTATATAAAAATGATACGGGTCGCACGCAAGTGAAGTTGAAAACTTTTGAAGAGTACAAGACAAAAATGGAAGATGATAATTTTCTGATAATTCCATCGGAAGAGATAACTAATTATGTGGATGGGAAAATACCCGTGCATGTAAATGCAACTAATTTGCAAGAGTTTATTGCACCACCCAATGCTGCAACAGTAGCCGAAACCATGCAGCAGTCAGTAGATGCTGTGCTGCAACAACGAGCGCGCACCGGTGTGCCCATGTTTCCGCATATCAATCATCCAAATTTTTATTGGGCTGTTACGTTGGCAGATATGATTAGCCTAAAAGGTGAACTTTTTTTTGAAGTGTATAATGGTCATCCATTAGTTCAAAATTATGGCGACTCGATTCACATAAGCACAGAAGAGATGTGGGACAAAATTAATATCGCCTATGCACAGAGAAATCAACCATTGATGAATGCATTGGCTACAGACGACAGCCATAATTACCATCAGTTTGGCACAGCCTTTAGCAATGCTGGTCGTGGGTGGATTATGGTTCAGGCAGAATCGCTACAAGCAAAAGCTTTAATTGCAGCCATGGAGGAAGGAAAGTTTTATTCGTCAACTGGTGTAACGCTGAAACAAATGCGTGTAAAAAGTAATGAGATTACTATTGAAGTTGCTGAGGAGCAAGGAATCAATTATACCATTGAATTTATTGGTGTTAAAAAGGGAGAGAATGAATCTCAGGTTTTTGAAACGATCCAAGGAAGTACGGGCAACTTCAAAGTAACAGCGGACTATCTATTTGTTCGTGCCCGTATAACCTCGACTAAATTAAAATCGAATCCTTTTGAGGAAGGTGATTTTGAAATGGCTTGGACACAGCCAGTCTCATTTATAAAATAGTGGTTGAAAGCATTATCTGCAGTACCTGAATTTGACTAGCGGTCATTTTATTTCAGATTGTTCTATGTACTTTTAATATCCACGTAATTTATCATTCTTACATATTTAAACAATCGAATGAAATGAATCTCAGAGCTGCATTTAAAATCTCCGCATTGTTGTTTGCTGGAAGTTTGGTTCAGTGTTCAAAGCCTGACCCTGCGCTTACAATTAGTAAAAACGCTCACATCCTTTTAATAGGAAACAATCTTGGTTCCCGAATGATGAACTACGGACATTTCGAAACCGAAATGCAGGTGCGGTATCCCGACAGTTTACTCTTCATTCGAAATATGTGCGATGGGGGAGATACTCCAGGATTCAGGCCGCATTCTGGTCGCGTGTCTCCTTGGGCTTTTCCAGGAGCTGAAAAATTTCAGACCGAGTTGGCACATCCTTCCGGTAGCGAAGGTTTTTTTGAAACGCCAGATCAATGGCTTACCCGATTGAAAGCGGATGTGATCATTGCTTTTTTTGGATATAACGAATCCTTTCAGGGCGCTGCCGGACTTGAGAATTACAAAGCAGAGTTGGATGCCTTCATTAAATATACATTGGCTCAAACCTATAATGGAAAATCGGCACCACAGTTAGCACTTGTGTCGCCTATAGCTTTTGAGAATTTATCCGACAAGTATGATCTCCCAAATGGTGAGAAGGAGAATAAAAATCTTTCGCTCTATGCGAATGCGATGAAAGAAGTTGCAGCTAATAATCATGTGCTTTATATAGATGCATTTGAGCCGAGTAGCAACTGGTATAATGAAAGCAATGAAGCGTTGACTATTGATGGCTCGCAGCTAACGGATGCCGGATATCAAAAATTTTCAATATTGTTAGCTGATAAAGTCTTTGGAAAAGTGGCCGCAAAAGCGGAGGCGTATCGCGATCTAGTTCATGCAGCTGTGATTGAAAAAAACTGGATGTGGCACAATGATTATAAAATTCCTAATGGAGTTCACGTATATGGTCGCAGATACGATCCATTTGGTTCGGATAATTATCCTTTTGAGGTAGCCAAAATCAGGGAACTCACAGTGATTCGAGATTCTGCCATCTGGCTTGCAGCGAAAGGTGAGAAATTAAATCTCGCCATAGCTGACCAAAATACTTCGAAACTTCCTCCCGTAAAAACTAACTTTGATCCTAAAGAAAATGGTAGTCTTGACTATCTCTATGGAAAGGATGCACTAAATAAACTGACTGTGCCACCCGGTTATAAAATTGAACTCTTTGCCTCCGAAAAGGAGTTTACAGATTTAGCCAACCCCGTTCAAATGTCTTTTGATAATAAAGGTCGCTTGTGGGTTGCCACCATGCCAAGCTATCCGCACTATAAGCCGGGTGACAGTAAACCGAATGATAAACTCATTATACTGGAAGATACCGATGCAGATGGAAAAGCGGATAAACAGATCGTGTTTGCTGAAGGCCTACATCTTCCTGTGGGATTTGAATTTGCACCTGAAGGTGTGTATGTATCGCAAGGAACAAACCTGGTGTTGCTAACCGATACAGATGGTGACGACAAAGCAGATAAAAAAGAAATTATTCTGAGTGGGTTTGATGATCATGATACACATCATGCACATAGCGCGTATGCCGCAGATCCATCGGGCGCCATTTATATGGGCGAGGGCGTGTTCTTGCACACTAATGTAGAAACATCGTATGGTCCGGTGCGCGCAACCAATGGTGGCTTTTATCGGTATGCGCCACAACGCCATCATCTTGAGCGCGTAGCTCAATTATCTATTCCCAATCCATGGGGTATTGGATTTGATGATTGGGGACAAAATTTCTTTGCAGAAACTTCAGGGCCAGATGTGCGATGGATGATGCCCGGATCGATCAAGCCACGCTATGGTGTTGCCACGCATAAGTCATTTAACCTTATTGAAGAAAAACATCGCGTGCGTCCGACTTCAGGATTGGAGTTTGTTTCAAGCCGACATTTTCCGGATGACGTGCAAGGAGACTTACTCATTAATAATACCATCGGGTTTCTAGGAATGAAGCAACATGTGATGGAGGATGATAGTACAGGATACAAGAGTCATCACCGCGCAGACCTTGTTCAATCAACAGATCGAAATTTTCGCCCTGTTGACATGGAGTTTGCTCCCGATGGTTCACTTTATCTGATTGACTGGCACAACATTTTGATTGGCCATATGCAGCACAACGCGCGCGATCCTTTGCGCGATCATGTGCACGGTCGCGTGTATCGCATTACCTATCCATCTCGTCCGCTAGTTACGCCAGCTAAAGTTGCCGGAGCCAGTATTCCCGAGTTATTAGAAAATTTAAAACTCCCTGAATTCAGAACGCGCTATCGCACCAGACGTGAGTTAAGAGCACACGATGCAAGCGAAGTGATTCCACAATTAAAATCATGGATGGCTAAATTAAATATTGAAGATGGACGCTATGAACATCATGTGTTGGAAGCACTTTGGGTAACGTGGGGTTTAGATAAGGTTGACGAACAATTGCTCCATCAGGTTCTTCAATCAAAAGATTATCGTGCACGCGCAGCAGCCGTGCGTGTGTTACGCTATAGCGGACATCAAATAAAAAATCAACCCGAATTATTGATGCGTGCTGCACAGGATACCGAAGGTCGGGTTCGGCTTGAAGCGTTGGTTGCGGCCTCGTGGTTGGATAAAGAAGTTGGGTTACCAATTGTTGAAGAGGCAGGTAAGCACCCAATGGATAAATGGATGGTTGATGCTTATGCTACTGCTGTTGCTCATTTGAATGGTATGTCGCTGAAAGAGAAAAAAGATGAAGAAGTTAAAACGAGTCTCACCGGAAAAGATCGCGAGTTATTTATCAGTGGGAAAGCAATTTATGCCCGTGACGGATATTGTTCAACCTGTCATCAGCCAGATGGGGGCGGACTTTCAGCTTCGGGATTTCCACCTTTAGTTGGCACTCAGTGGGTACTTGGTAGCGATGAGCGCTTGATTAAAATAGTATTAAATGGAATCTACGGTCCGATGGAGGTGAATGGAAATAAGTATCCAGGTCAGGTGCCAATGACTCCTTTTAAAGGTATGCTCAACGATGATGAGCTTGCCGCTTTACTTACCTATGTGCGCAATGCATTTGGTAATAAGGCTTCTCCAATTTCTCCTGCCAAAGTAAAAGCAGTGCGCGAGGCCACCAAAGACAAAACAGGTTTCTATTATCCGGCAGAATTATTGAAACAACATCCAATGGAGAAATGATAAGTCCAAAATTCGTTTGTGTTATTTTTTAATAAGCAATTATTTAAATTTTAAAATATGAAATCTAAAAATAATAGTGCGCGCACCATTCTCTTTTCTATAGTGGTGATTCTTTGCTCCTCCATTTCTTTGTGGGCTCAGCCACCGCAGCAATGGGTTAGGTATGAGGGTAAAGAAGGGCCTGGCAAGGGAAAGCACATTGTCTTTATAAGTGCCGAAGAGGAGTATCGGTCAGAAGAGTCACTTCCCATGATGGCCAAAATTCTATCACAACATCATGGCTTCACCTGCACGGTGCTTTTTGCTATCGACCCAAAAACAGGAGCCATCGATCCGAATACTCAAACTAATATTCCGGGCCTGGAACACTTGCAAACAGCCGACTTGCTTTTTATGTGCATGCGCTTTCGCGAATTACCCGATGATCAGATGAAATATTTTGTTGATTATCTTCAATCAGGAAAACCGATTGTCGCCTTGCGCACTTCTACGCATGCTTTTTTGTATTCACGCGACAAAGAAAGCAAGTACGCCCGTTACAGTTTTAACAGTAAAATAAAAAACTGGGAAGGCGGTTTTGGCAAACAAGTCTTAGGTGACACCTGGATTTCACATCATGGTGCGCATGGTTCAGAAGGAACGCGTGGTCTTATAAACGGATTATCATCTAATCATCCTATACTTAAAGGGGTTAAAGATATCTGGGGACCAACAGACGTGTATACGGTGACTAATTTAAATGAGAACACAACTGTTTTGTTGTACGGTCAATCATCATTGGGTATGACAGCCGATGCGCCCCTTAGTTATGCTAAATCAATTATGCCAGTAGGCTGGACTACATCCTATAAAAATGAATACGGAACAACGGCTAGAATTTTTGCTACTACCCTGGGAGCTTCTGTTGATTTAGTAAGCGAAGATATGCGAAGAATGTTAATCAATGCATGCTACTGGGCATTGGAGATGGAAGGCCAGATACCTGAAAAGAGTAACGCTGAAACGGTGGGTACCTATGAGCCTATTATGTTTGGTTTTGATAAATTTAAGAAAGGCATCAAGCCGTCTGATTATAATTTGAAATGATGATTGCATACTTCACCAACACAGAGAACATGGAGGTTTACAGAAGTCACTGTGAACTCTGTGAAATAATTTCTGTGTTCTCTGTGGTCATCATTTAAATAATCCTAAACAATTCTAATTCAGAAAAAAGTATGACTACATCTGCAAAAACAAAAATTGGTTTCAATCTTTTGGTATGGTCGGGTGGATTGCCCGATGATTTTATTCCTATCACTGAGCGATTAAAAAAAATAGGATACGATGGTGTAGAATGCTTTATGGAAGAGCGCGACATTAACGCGTATAAAAAATTTGGAACCCATCTTAAAAATACAGGATTAGAAGCAACGTGTGTGCTAGGCATGGGGCCAGATGAAAACCCTATCAGTGAATCAAAGGCCATTCGCGAAAAAGCAGTTGTGCGGTTAAAAGAAGCGATTGATTGTGCTCATGCCCTCGGCTCAAAAATTATTTGCGGACCGTTTCATTCGGCCTTTGCAGTGTTTCTTGATCGACATCCACCTTCTGATTCAGAGTATAAATGGAGTGCCGAAGTGTTGCGCGCTGCTGGCGAGTATGCGGCACAAGCCAACATCACGCTAACGTGTGAAGCACTTAATCGCTTTGAATGTTACTTATGCAACACCATGGATCAATTAATCAGGTTGATAAATAGTGTAAATCATCCTAACGTCAAGGCGATGTTCGATACCCATCACGCAAACATAGAAGAAAAGAAAATCGGGGATGCCATTCGGGCAATCGCTCCGGTGCTGGCGCACGTGCATATCAGTGAAAATGATCGCGGCACTCCGGGTGATGGACATATTCCATGGGATGAAACGTTTAAAGCGTTGGCGGAAATAAAATATGATGGCTGGTTAACGATTGAGGCATTTACCCGCAACGATCCGAATTTTGCAAACGCAATCAATGTGTGGCGCGAATACTCGCAACCGTGGGACATGGCTGAAAAAGGATTTACATTTATTAAAGAGATGGGCACCAGGCACAAGCTTTAGCGATTTTGGATTTTTAAAATCTTTTTACCGCTTGCATGTGATCTATTACCATTTATAAGGCCATTTCAATTATTCAGGATAGTGCAGGATGGGCTTCAGCGTTTTTATTATCTTTTTAATCTTTATTCTTTTCTTGAATGAAGTTTTAATTCAAAAAAGTCAATTAAATTTATAAACACGATAACCACCCCGAAATGCCTTCATCAAAATTATCCACAAAATTATTTTTTCAAGTATTTATCTTGCTGTTACTGGTTTCGTCTTGCGGAACCGATAAGCCTGCTCTCCACAACTCCCCAGCGGATTCTAAGATTGGGAAGCTCAAAGTTTTACCTGGTTTTCAAGCAGAACATTTATACAGTCCTGGCGAAAACGAGCAAGGCTCGTGGGTAGCAATGACTTTCGATAACAAGGGGCGAATGATTACGTCCGATCAGTATGGTGCTATCTATCGTATTGTGCTACCCGCTCAAGGGGACACCGCTAAAGTGGATGTAGAAAAATTAGTCATTGGTTCTGAAGCCGATCGCAATGCCGATACAACTACCTTAAAAGTTGGGATGGGCTTTGCGCAAGGTTTGTTGTATGCGTTCAATAGTTTATATGTTATGGTGAACCATAACAGCGATAAAAACTTTGATAAGAATACCGGACTTTATCGTCTTCAAGATACCAATGGCGATGATCAGTTTGATAGGATAACATTGATTAAATCATTTTCGGGCGAACCGGGTGAACACGGGCCGCACAGTATTATTCTCGCACCCGATAAAAAATCTATTTACATTTCTGCCGGCAATCATGTGGACGTTCCAAAGTTTGATGTCTACCGGTTGCCAAATGTTTGGCAGGATGATAATCTGTTTCCACAGATTAAAGATCCAAGAGGCCATGCGAATAGTCGCAAAGCACCGGGTGGATGGATTGCGCACATAGATTCATTAGGCGAAAAATGGGAATTGGTTGGAGCAGGTTTTAGAAATGAATTTGATATTACGTTTAATGATGCCGGTGATTTATTTACGTATGATTCCGATATGGAATGGGATTTTGGAATGCCTTGGTATCGCCCAACGCGCATTTGTCATGTAACCAGTGGTGCGGAATTTGGATGGAGAACGGGCAATGGAAAGTGGTCGCCATTATATCCTGATAACCTTCCTCCGGTAATTAACATTGGTCAGGGTTCGCCCACCAATTTTATGAATGGCTCCAGTGCAAAGTTTCCGGATAAATACAGGAAATCATTGTTTGCGTTTGATTGGAGTTTTGGAATTATCTACGCAATTCATCTTACTCCACAAGGAGCTTCGTATTCCGCAGTGGCTGAAGAATTTTTATCGGGTTCACCATTACCATTAACCGATGGTGTGATTGGTCCTGATGGTGCTATGTATTTTCTTACCGGTGGTAGAAGATTAGAATCTGATTTGTATCGCGTTACCGCTACAGAAAATGTATCAACATCTGCACTAGCAGCGACTCCTATTAACGTAGAAAATAAATTAAGAAGAACCTTAGAGCAATATCATGAACCTAAGAAGGGTGCTGTGGATGTAGCGTGGCCAAACCTAAAGCATGAAGACCGATTTGTGCGCTATGCTGCGCGCATTGCAGTAGAGCAGCAGCCTGTTGGCGAATGGCAGGAGCGGGCATTAAAAGAAACCGATCCACAAATCCTTACTCAAGCAGTGATCGCGTTGGCTCGTCATGGTAAACCAGCGTTGCGTGATAAAATGATTCAAGCACTTGTTAAAGTTGATTTTAGTAAACTCGCACTTTCACAGAAAATAGACCTTGCCCGAGCAATTGAAGTGGTGATTTTTAGAATGGGTAAACCTGAAGGTGCTACAAAAAATCAATTGGTAGCATACCTCGATCCTACTTTCCCATCATCTTCTAACGAGTTAGATCGCGTGCTAAGCAAAGTATTAGTTTATATGGGTGCACCGGGGTCAGTAGAAAAAACGTTGACTTTGTTAGAAACAGTAAAAGATAATCCGATGGATAAGACCGTAAGTGCTTCATCCGATTTGATCATGCGAAACCCGCAGTATGGGTTAGACATTGCAAGAATGTTATCCAATGTTCCACCGGCACAACAAACTTATTTAGCCACAGTTCTTTCTGATGCTACTGAAGGTTGGACACCCGAACTCCATGAAAAATATTTCAAGTGGATTGCAAATGCTTTTACCTACAAGGGTGGTGTGAGTTATATTGGGTTTATTGATAAAGCAAGAAAGAAAGCATTGGCCCATGTGCCAGCAGATAAGTTTGAAGACTACAATAAACTTTCAGGTGCTGATCTCTTAACTGAATCCGGTAATGATCTTGCGGATCGTCCAAAGCCGAAAGGACCGGGAAGAAGACGTACACTTGAGGAAGCATTAGCACTTGTTGATGCACCACTTACAAATCGCGATTTTCAAGATGGCAAGAATATGTTTGATGCAACGTTGTGTAGTTCGTGCCATAGCATGCGCGGTGAAGGTGGTGCCATTGGTCCTGATTTGACACAAGTGGGTACGCGTTTTTCTGCAAAGGATATTTTGGAACACACATTAGATCCTAATAAAGAAATCTCCGATCAATATGCGGCCACAGTATTTACAATGAAAGATGGCAGTTCTATTGTTGGCAGATTAATAAACGAAGAAAATGGAAAGTATTCGGTTTCTCAGAATCCGTTTATGCCACAATCGCTGCGCGAAATTTCTAAAGCCGATGTAGCTTCAACCAAACTTTCCAAAGTTTCATTGATGCTTCCTGGATTGTTGGGTGGATTGAATGATGAAGAGATTAAAGACCTTGTTGCCTATATGGTAGCGGGAGGAAATTCAGAAAGTGAAGTATACAAAGGGAAGGCACAATAGAAATAATGTTCTCAGAATAATCAACAGTTAACCGTTAAAAGCTCATGAAGATTAAAACAAGATTCATTTTTTTTATTATTGGTTTGCTGATCATTGGTTTGCCAACACTTGTTTCTGGTCAAAAGAAAAAAGGCTTTGTACCAATCTTTGACGGTAAAACGTTGACAGGTTGGGAGGGTGATGCTAATTATTGGCGCGTAGAAAATGGAAGTATAGTAGGAGAGATAACTCCAGATAAATTATTGAAAGCAAACACGTTTATCATTTGGCGTGGTGGTACGCCTAAAGATTTTGAGTTAAAGTTAGAATTCAAAATCAGCAAGGAAGGTAATAGTGGCATTAATTATAGAAGTGAGCAAATAACCGAAGTACCCTTCGCTTTAAAAGGATATCAGGCTGATATAGATGGAATGATGCATTACACCGGCCAGAATTATGAAGAGCGCGGACGAACAACACTTGCTTACCGCGGACAAACAACAAAAATTAATTCGGGCGGTAAAGATTCCCCTGTAAAAGATAATGTAAAGAATAATGCGTGGACGAAAGTAGAAGTGGTGAAGTCGATGGACAGAGATTCGTTAAAGAACTTTATCAAAAATGAAGATTGGAATGAAGTTCATCTGATTGTAAAAGGAAACAGACTTCAGCATTATGTAAATGGTGTTTTAATGAGTGATGTTACCGATAATGATAAAGTAAACAGAAAGATGGCGGGCTTGATTGGTGTGCAGGTGCATGTGGGGCCACCCATGAAAGTAGAGTATAGGAACATTATGATTAAACAGTAAGTCTCCGTGGTCTGTGGCTTCACAGACCACAATGTGTATGTAGGTTTTGGTCTGCGTCCATGGTCTGTGTCTTCACAGACCATCAAGATTAAGGCTCTTTAAATTTCGATTCATTCGCACACGAGTCGTTTAGGTTTCGGTATGTGAGGACACAGGCCGAGGGTTACAGGTTTTGGTCTGTGAGGACACAGACCGAGGAAATGAGATATAAAATTTTAACCATATAGAAATATTGGCACCACTACCTTGGATCGATAAAATTTCTAATCATGCCCAGTTGGGTGGGATTGAGACTTCCGTTATTGATAATGGAGCGGGACGAGGTACGCGCATTGCCTGGATAAACACCGGAACCGGGCTGCGCTATAAAGTTGTACTTGACCGAGCAATGGATATTGCCGATGCATTTCATAATCAACATAGTATTGGCTGGTTGAGTCATTTGGGAATTACGCCCCCACAACCTTTTTCGAATCACGGACTTGATTGGCTTAGTACGTTTGGTGGCGGGTTACTGGTAACCTGCGGACTCAGTCATATTGGCGGACCAGAAGAAGATTCATTTGGTGAACGTGGCCTTCATGGATTGATCAGCAATTCACCCGCTGAGATTGAGTCAATCATTCAACCCGATCCCGCAGTTGGTAAGTTGGATTTTAGCATCACGGGTAAAATCAAGGAAACAAAAATATTTGGTCCAAGTCTGGAACTGAGACGAACCATCTCCGGAACGCTTGGTAAATCTTCTATCAAAATTCATGATGAAATAGTAAACCGGGCAAACACCGCTGCACCACACATGTTGTTATATCATTTCAATTTTGGGTGGCCCTTGGTAGATGAAGGAACAGAATTAATTTGGAAAGGAGAGTTGTACCCTCGGAAAAGTGATAGCAAGATTTTTAAAGCTGGCTATGATTATAAAAAATGTCCGGCACCGCTCGATCATCATAGTGGCAGCGGAGAAGATGTTGCTTTTATTGATGTAGTTGCCGATGATGCAGGCATGTGCATCGGTGGTGTGTATAACCAGAAGCTTGATTTGGGTGTAGCGATTCATTTCTCTAAAAAGCAATTGCCATGGCTTACCAACTGGCAGCATTGGGGTAAAGGTGAATATGTAGTTGGCCTTGAGCCGGGAACCAATCAAGTTATCGGGCAAGCTAAGGCGCGAGAGCAAAAAGAATTAATTCTTATTGAGCCTGGAGAAAGTCGCGTGTATGATATTGAACTTGAAGTGATTCATAATAACAACGATCGCAAGCTTGAACTCTTAAAGAATAATTAAAGGGTCACCACCCTCTCCCGATAGCTATCGGGAATAAACTATAACTGAGTTTTAAAAAGAGCGAATGAATTTTGTAAACGCATAAATCAATAAATATAGTCACCCCTCTCCGCTGGAGAGGGGCCGGGGGTGAGGTATAAAACATAAATAAACATTAACTAAAATGAATATTACTAAGAAGGCTGGTCTCGCAGCAAAAGCATTGGAGCAAGGCAAGGGTATTTTAAGATTAGCACCTACCTGGGTGCCCCGATCATTTTGTGTGCCGGGTCGAAGAATCAAATTGCATCCCGATGATTATTATGTACTCGGTGGAAATCGTGGTGGTATTGATGAGCGTTGGCTTTCCTCGACAACACCTGCTAAAAATGGTCCGCTTACCGGAGAACATGAAGGACTTAGTCCGGTAATATTTAAAGATGGATCAAATGAAGTTCTTCTATTATTAAAAGATGTTATTGACGAATTGAAAGGCGCGATCATTGGCGATCGCTTGTGGAACGAACATAAGACTTGGCCGATGTATTCAAAGTTCTTTGACAACATGGGTCCGTTGCCACATCACGTTCATCACAACGATGAGAAGGCTGCGCTCATTGGTCAGTTAGGAAAACCCGAAGCGTATTATTTTCCACCGCAATTAAATAATCATGGGGGCGATTTTCCGTATACGTTTTTTGGAATTTCACCCGGCACTACCAAAGCACAAATCCGTGAGTGCCTTGTCAACTTTACAAAGGGCGATAACAAAATCACAAATTACTCGTCCGCATTTAAACTTGAACCTGGCACCGGTTGGGATGTGCCTCCGGGAATGCTTCACGCACCCGGAAGCATGTGTACGTATGAACCACAAAAAGCATCTGATGTATTTGCTATGTATCAGTCACTTGTAAATGAGGCTATCATTCCGGAAGAGTTGTTATGGAATGGAACACCCAAAGATAAAATCGGAGATTACGATGAGTTAATTGAAGTGCTCGATTGGGAATTGAATGTTGATCCGAATATTCTTCAAACTCGGTTCATGGCTCCGAAGCCTGTACGTTCAGTAAAAGAAATGGAAGCACAAAGCTACATAGAAAACTGGGTTTGTTATCTGTCGGATGCATTCAGTGCAAAAGAACTTACTGTGTTACCGGGAGCAACAGTTACAATAAAAGATAGCGCTGCGTATGGCATTATCATGATGCAAGGCCACGGTAAGATGGGTGTGTGGGATGTTGAAACTCCGGCACTAATTCGTTATGGACAACTTACGCACGATGAATTTTTTATTACAGAGAAAGCCGCGCAGGAAGGAGTGAAGATTACCAATGCATCATCAACCGATCCGATTGTGATGTTGAAACACTTTGGTCCAAACAATCCTGATATGAAATTATAAATGCAGAACATAGCCACAGATTCACTGATTAAAATCCAATAACTAATGGAACAAAATTATTTGAATCAAACAGTTTTGTTATTTTCTAACCACCTTCGATCTAAGAAGTTCAGTCACTCCTTTCTTTTGTAGAGGGGTCGGGGGTGAAGTCTTAGAGAAAAGAGTTAACTAAACAACATTGAGTCATAAATTGTAAATCTTAAATCATTTTATATGAATAATTATCCCAAAATTCACAATGCCACTTGGCCGGGTGTTGTAGGAAAAGGTCCTGATTCAGAACCCGCCATTCCATTCGACACCATGTTGCAGATGACCGCTGCCGCGGAAGTCAATGGTGTTAAGTTCGATGGCGTTGACCTCGGACTTTTTGGACCACACATCGATCTTGAAACGTTTACCGATGACGATACCAAGAAGCTTGCTGATAAATTAAAAGGACTCAAGCTTAATGTAGGAAGTTTAGTAGCACCGATCTGGGGTGGCCCTGCTATGGGTACCAAAGAAGAGCGAAAAACTTTTGTTGACATGGTGCGCAAGTCGTGCGAGTTTGGAAAACGATTAGGTGAGTTAGGCGTTCGCTCTTACGGAGTGGTGCGCATTGATTCAGCAAGTTCACCAGAAAAATGGGCGGCCGATCCGGTAGGCAATACAAAACTAATTGCGCAAACATTTCGTGAAGCCTGTGATGTAGCGGCAGATTTTGGCGAGAAGCTTGCGGCCGAAGGTGAAATTTGTTGGGGCGGTATGCATAGTTGGAAAGCAATGCTGAATACCATGGAGATGGTTGATCGACCGAACATGGGCTTTCAGGCAGACATGGCGCATACACTATTATATACTATGGGTTATAACAGTCCGGAAGATCGCTTACTGCCAAAGGATTTTGATTGGAAGGATAAGAATGTATTAAATGAAGCCCTGAAAACATTAACCAAAGCACTTCGTCCATTGACACTTGATTTCCATGTGGCACAGAATGATGGCTCCGTGTTTGGTTCAGGATCGCATGATAAAACCGGTCGTCATTGTCAGGCAACAGATCCCAATGGAAAATTAGATATCGTTCATGATGCTGGCTATTGGTTGCGCGATGAAAATGGAAAACTCACCAAAGCATTAAAACATATCTGTTGGGATGGTTGTATGTTCCCCAATGAAGTAATGAATCGTCAGCAGACGTGGAATGATATTCTTGCTACCATGATTAAGGTGCGCGAGGCGCATGGCTGGCAGGAATAGCTTCAGGCCTCAAGCTGCAAGCCACTAGTTTGGTGGTTACAGCTTGAAGCTAGTAGCCAGAAGCCTGTGGCTTTAACTAATTTTAACATTAAACACATTACACTATGAGCAAGAAACAACTTAGAATAGGATTGATCGGCACCGGATTTATGGGCCGCACGCACTCCAACGGATATAACCGCATTCGTAATTTTTTTCCTGATCTGGTTTATCAACCCGTATTGAAAGTGGTGTGCGCGCGAAGTGAAGACAAAGTAAAAGCGTTTGCTGAACAATGGGGTTACGAATCATTTGAAACCGATTGGAAGAAACTGATAGCGCGCACTGACATTGATGCCGTTGATATTTGTACGCCCAACGATACACACGCTGAGATTGCGATTGCAGCCGCAGCAGCAGGCAAAATGATTTTGTGTGAAAAACCGTTGTCACGAAATTTAGTTGAAGGCCAGAAGATGGTGGCGGCAATAAAGAAAGCAAACGTGCCCAACACGGTGTGGTATAACTACCGCAGACTTCCGGCAGTTACGTTGGCAAAACAAATTGTTGATTCTGGTAAACTCGGAAAGATTTTTCATTACCGCGCTAACTTTTTACAAGACTGGACTATCAGTGCAGATCTTCCGCAAGGTGGCGCAGGACTTTGGCGGTTGGATGCTGAGGTTGCAGGCTCTGGTGTTACCGGTGATTTACTGGCGCATTGCATTGACACGGCCATGTGGTTGAATGGCGGCATCAAAGATGTATCGGCTATGACCGAAACATTTATTAAAGATCGCATGCATCAGCTAACAGGCAAAGTGCAGAAGGTAGGTATTGATGATGCGTGTCTCTTTCATTGCCATTTTGAAAATGGATCTTTAGGGTTGTTTGAATCTACCCGCTATGCGCGCGGGCATAAGGCCTTATATACATTTGAGATCAATGGCGAGCATGCTTCCATTCGGTGGGACCTGCATGATTTAAACCGATTGGAATATTTCGATCATCGCGATGAATCCATTGTGCGTGGCTGGCGCTCCATCCATGTTACTGATGGCGACCAACCGTATATGGATAAGTGGTGGGTGCCGGGTTTAGGTATCGGATACGAACATAGTTTCATTCACCAGGTTGCAGATTTTTTAAAATGTTTAGAAACTGGAAAACCGTGTGCACCTACTTTTGAGGATGCATTGGAAACCCAAAAGGTATGCGAAGCGGTTATTGATTCTGCCAACTCGCGTAGTTGGAAAGACACCGGTGTGGAGTGGAAGGGGTGAGTGGCAGACTAACACTAACATAAATACGTATATTTTGGGCGGGTTTATATGCCTGATGGAATTGCTAAAGGGGATTTAACAACAATTGTTACATTCTGATGTTGATAGCGATTGAGTGACTTCGTGGATAGTGATATAAATGACGAATATGTTTCCACTCGGTAAAAAGTAATTGGCTATAATTTATTTTGATATTAATAAAATGAGGTGTCTATTATTTTTTTTATTCTTTTTATTCTTTATCCATTTCGCACATTACACAAGTGGACAAATCAAATACAATTTGAGGGCTGAAATTGCAACTCTTAGATTTCAGAATACCACGGTTGACGTTGACCCTGGACCGAATTGGAAAGGTTATAATCTTAATGAAGAGCAAAACGGTTTATCATTAGACATAATAAATGGGATATCATTGAATAATAAATTATTTATAGGTTTAGGAATTGGCTACTTAAATTTTGAAGGAATAAACGGATATTCAATTTTTAGTGACTTACAATATCTACCCTTGAAGTCAAAGCTAACCCCTTTGATCAATCTAAAAATTGGTTCAAATCATATTTGGAATCAGTATGAAAATGGGCAACAAAGCGTGATGTTTGAATTGAGCGGAGGAATAAGTTATAAGATGAAGAACAATTTTAGTGTTTATATTAGTTCTGGACTGTTATTAACTCAGCAAGCATTTTTAATACCGATTAGACTGGGGATAAGAATAAAATAAGGAACGAGAATTAATGGAGCTTTTCCCTTTGTTGTTGCGGGTCGCCTGACCCGCAGCCTGCAAAGTGAGGTCGATAGGCAAATTAAAAGAAAGGGCTATTGCCATAAGGGAGCAGCTTCTGCTGCTTCACGGTCCTTCTTCATAGGCTTCAGATGCATTCGAGCTAGCGTTCCAATGATTTCCAAATGACTTAACTCTTCGGTGTCGATGTCCATGAGTAAATCTTTCACGGCCGTATCTTCGCAGTTCAATCCTTGAATAGAATACTGCATGGCTGCGGCAAGTTCACCATTGGCGCCTCCAAAATGTTCTAACAACATGGTGCCAAATCGAGGATCGGGTGTATCAACACGATCCGTGTACATTAATTTTTTTTATGATGGTACATAAGGAAGGGATTTAAATATTAATTTCTTTTTAGTTTAGAGTGCTGAAAAACATAAACAATGCCGATTTAGAATGAGCTTATAAACAAAACACAGGTTAAAAAATTACAAAAAGAGTTTTTTTGACTGATTTCCTAAAGAACAAGTTAGTTTGCTATTGAAGAAAATGCTTCACGCGCCAAGATCATGTGTAGAAATATTCTTACGGGTGTTACTTTTTCACCACAATAAATGAAGGGCATCTCTAAAAACCCTTGCTCTCATTACCTCAACCCCTTCCCTTCTCCCAAAGAGAAGGGTAAGTGGAGTTTTTAGAGATGCCCTGAATATAGTTTAGCTTGGTAAGCAGTTCTTTATTAATAGAAATACTAACAGAGAGTAGATGAAAAATGTCAATACCCCCGTTGCTAGGGAAGAACCGCTAGTGTGTGAGTATAAAGGAGATGGCCGCGGTGTTCTGCTTCGCATATTCCGCGTGTGGGCGTGGAAATAAGACAGCAATTACTTCTCTTTATAGCGAAGCGTAAAATAAATATTGAGTAAATTGATTAACAATGCAAAAGCATTTGCGATTATGATAATTAAATCTTCTTTCAATATCCCATAATATATCCAACACGCTAGTCCACCCATGAGCACCAGCAGCATAAGGATAGAGACATTCTCCGACTCTTTTTCCTTTATTAATTTCACAAGCTGGGGAATAAGGGAGGTAGCAGTTAGCGCACTCGCACCGATACCAATGAGGGTTTCGTAATCCACTGGAATAGCTGTTTAATAATAATGCCAAATTTCCCTATCAGGGGAGAAGGAGACAAATTGGATTCGCAACAAGCAAAATTATACCTATAAAGAAAAAGATTCAAGATTTTTTTTTGCGGATGTGAACCAATAACAATTGAAATTAAGCCGATGTGTAACTATGCCTTTAACAACTATAGTGGGAAGATGCTTACTCAAAATGAGAAGAAGGGTGTAGCACTAACCACACGTCATTACAAATAAATATGTCAAGCTCATAACAAAAAAAACCTTCCTTTAATGGAGGTTTTGTCGGGCGGCCATCCCGATAGTTATCGGGAGAACTGACGACCTGGACTTTCATCACCGAATGATGAAACACCTGAACCACTAAGATCAAACACTCGACACCAGCAGCCTCAAGCAACTTTACGAAAAATCTTGGCAACAACAAACGTCTTTCAGAATAGTCATAGGGTCTCAAGCTGGCATTGCTACTGGATGGTCATTCTCAAAGGGATAATGTTAAGGTTGATCACCAACCTGATATAGGTATTGAATACTTGAAGAAAAGAAGGAAAAGAATATAGATATCCCTTTGTTGTTGCGGGTCACCCGACCCGCAATTGACTAGATGAAGTTGATTGTCAGTTTGAGAACAAGGAAATAATTGGATTGTTGGTCAATGACCAACAATAACAAATGGAAATACATGGGCGGTGACTTGAAGGGCTAATATTTAGTTCAGAATTTCAGATTCAAAATCTTTAAGCTTTTTTAATTCTTGAATTTTAAATCTCGAATCTCGAATATTGCATTCCATGATGACTACATCCGTTCAATACAACAAGAAATTTATTTTACTAGTCAGTTTAACCGCTGCTATGGGCGGCTTTCTGTTTGGTTATGACTGGGTGGTGATTGGTGGTGCCAAGCCATTCTACGAACCTTTTTTCGGACTTGAATCAGCAGCCCAAAAAGGCTGGGGTACTAGCTCTGCACTGATTGGTTGCATGGTGGGCGCACTGGCATGCGTATTTATGGCCGACAAGTATGGAAGAAAGCGTCTTCTTATTGCAGCAGGTTTTCTATTCACGCTTTCAGCAATGGGCACAGCACTGGCAACAACATTCTTCTGGTTTAATTTTTATCGTATCGTTGGCGGTGTGGCGATGGGCATTGCCTTGAATCTTTCGCCCATGTACATCGCTGAAATTGCTCCGCCCGAAAAGCGTGGCATGTATGTTTCTATCAATCAGCTTTTAGTCATGATGGGTGTGTTGATGGCGCAGCTGGTGAACTGGCAAATTTCCCTGCTCGACACCTCGTTGGCAGTAAATGCAACCAATGCATCCATTGCTCAAAGCTGGAGTGGTCTAAATGGTTGGCGATGGATGTTTGGCGCTGAAACATTGCCTGCCTTCATCTTTTTTATGTTGATGTTTTTTGTGCCAGAAAGTGTACGATGGATGGTTAAAAATGGTCAGGTTGAAAAGGCAGAAAAAGTTCTGGCGAAGATTGGAGGTCGAGAATATGCAGCAAATCAGATCAACGATATTCAGTCAACTGTTTCACACGGTGATGTGGGTCATGTTCATTTCGGGGAATTGCTCAGTCCGGGTATTTTAAAATTTATAGGGATTGGTGTCTTCTTATCTTTTCTCCAACAGTGGAGCGGATTGAATGTTGTGATTTATTATGCATCCGACATTTTTCAGGCTGCGGGTTACAACTTGAAAGAAATGATGTTGAATATTGCGGTGATTGGTGGCGTGATGGTGCTATCCGTTATTGTTACAATGCTCACCGTAGACAAGCTTGGCAGGAAGTCGTTGTTGCTGTTCGGCACATCTTCTATGGCGGTGGTCTATGCGTTGATCGGATATTGTTTTTACTCAAACTACACAGGTGTTGTTATCGTTTTACTAGTGTTGGCAAATGTGATGTTCTATTCCATTACACTGGCTCCGTTGCTATGGGTTGTTTTGTCAGAAATCTTTCCGAACCGGATACGTGGTGCCGCCATGTCGATTGCAGCATTGGCGCACTGGGTTGGTAATTTTTCCCTTACGTTTACTTTTCCGGCCATCAAGGAAAATTTAGGATGGGCAAATAATTTCTGGCTCTATGGTTTGATTTGTGCTTTTGGCTTCTTGGTCATCTGGTTTATTTTACCCGAAACAAAAGGGAAAACGCTGGAAGAGATCGAGCGTCTGGTGGCGAAGAAGTAGATGGTTATAAATGGTGGATTCTGCGAAGTAAGCTGCGCTGGGTGGGTATTTGAAAATAAACGATACACTGCTTTGTTGCTGCGGGTCGCCAGACGCGAAACACACCAAGGCAATTTGATTGGCAAATTGAAAAGAATGAAGTAGCTGAATTGTTGGTCAGGGGTCAACAATAACAAGGCGTCTCTGTACTACCAACAATGATATGATTGCGATTTGATTTCCGTTAATCATTTCGGATCCTTGAAATAGCGTTTCTTAAGAATACCCCACCTAATGAATAAAACGGTTCATTTATGATCGCCATGTTATTAATAGTAGCTCTTCACATCTATACATTTGTTGATGCTTTTAGTAACATCAATCGAACACCAAACGGTGTACTTCAAATGGTGCTTGTGTTTATACCTGTCGTTGAACCTGTCATTTATTTTCTCCTAAAGATTAAGAAATTGGAATCTCAGCAAGATAGGCGAAGAACTAAATTTACGGAAAGAAAGAAGTTCCCGTACTAATCAATCTTAATAAGTATAGAAGGGGAAGCCCCTCTTATAGGAGCTTCTTTGCTTATGATCCTTTTTTGTTTTTGCGGTAGCGTGAATCGGAAAAGTCAAGGAACTTGCTTGGCAAACTGAAAAAATGGAATGGTTGGATTTTTGGTTCGCAATCAAAAATTACAATTTTGCATAGGCGAATTATTGCCTTTTGTTGTTTCGGGTCGTCTTACCCTTGTTTCGGGTCGCCTGACCCGCATTGGGCTAAGAAAAGTCTAATTGTCAAATTGAAAAGAATGAAATAGTTTGATTGTTGGTCAGCGGTCAACAATAAACAAAAGTTAACTTGCGTCAATAGCAGTACACCGCAGCAGCAGCGTCACCTTTGGGAGACACAGCGGAAACGCAACAGCCAAATATCTCGTCAATTTATTAAAACAAAATATAGTAATACCTCGTTAGGTAGGAGTATTCCAACCAATGAAAGGTCTAATTTTCATATTAGTTTTTTTTACATCCCTTGGCGGGATCTCCAATGATATCGGTTCAGAAAAAATTGAGACCGAACAGGAAGATATATTAGGTAGTGTCGCTACTGCATCTATAAGACATACTGAATTGGACGTGAAGGGTGAGGTACATCAGAAAGTAGCTTATGCGCCAGCCCATCAATCCATTCTTTTGGTTGCAAAAAATATTATTCCTACCGAGCTCTATCTTCGGCATAGGCGGCTTACTCTTTAGTCGACCACAGTTCTGCGCCTAGCTTTTTCGCTGTGGATTCTAATCGCAATTAAGTTACTACGAACGATGGGCCCAACAATAGCTCGTCTCAGTCATCGTAGCCAGGATTCTAAAAATTGGGCTTTCAAAAAGAACTTTTGCTATCAAATTAATTGAATTGGATTGTGTTGGAAAAGGATCCAATACAAGATAATTCTATCGCAATTATGGGTACCAGTAAAAAGCTGATTTTAAAGGTGTTGGAAAAAAGATATTCTGTTTTCACCTCCGAGCAGGACGCTATTAAACGAGCTCGGGAGGTAGGTACACATTTTAAGGTTAAAAATATTAAGATGTTTTATATGGATGCACATGATGAAATGATTTATAAAAGTAGTTTCTAAGTGCACCATAGAGTAGGTTAGAGCAAAAGTTTTTGTGCTGTTGGAAGGTGGAGAAAGAGCCTGGCGCTTTGCCGCCAGGCCTTTTGAATGGCTAGCAATTTTGAATTTGAAAATCAATTGATAAACACTAAAGAAACACCATGAAAAAATTATTCAGTCAGTTATCTATTTTGATCACTGCCTCGATGCTGGCCTGTTGCAGCTCGGTAAGCGATAAGGTAAATGATCAATTGGAGTTGATTAAAAGTAAGGCAGGCAAATTAGATTCCGTAATCAATTTAGAATCGAGGAAAATCCAATCGTTGGATACCATGCTCACCCAAGAGTTTAAAAAAGTAAGAATATTAGATTCCTTGATAAAGGAGGAGTCTCGGAGGATTGACTCGGTAGTTACAAGATTTAAAAAACTTAGATAACTACAGGCGCTTTGTTATTTTTGTGGCTCAGAGCATTCGTTAACACTAAACCTCAACTGTGAACTTTATGAAAATTTCAGTCAGTGCATTTATATTTATAATTATTAATTTTTTAGTTTGCTCCAAAGGCGTATCCCAAGAAATAAACAAGGGCGAGTTGGAGAGAGCAAAACTTATTTTGCAGCGCGAAAGAGAAACCATATTTATCCAATCGCTCAATTTGTCAGTTTCACAAGCAAGCGTATTTCATCCCACCTATCTCGATTTTGATAGGGAAAAACATGTTTTGGACGATCGGCTCATAAAATTGTTTGCCACGTATGCGGCTAGCTACGAAAATATAGACCATCGAATCATGCATGATTTCATTATGCTATCTGAAAAACACCAGCAAGATGAATTAAAGGTTCGGAAAAAGTACTTCAAGATACTAAGTAAGTCAATATCGCCTGTTGTAGCATCTCAATTCTATGAGGTTGATGATTTTATATCAACTGTTTTGAGAACAAACATTTTAATGGGGTTACCATTTTCTGGCAAGATACAGTAAGCAATAGGAAAATGAATTTAGGTAGTTGAAAAACGCCACCACTTTATAAACTAAAAAATATGATTGATTCAACTATTCTATGGGTTTCCTTTAATGTTTTTGTACTGGCCATGCTGGTGCTTGACCTGGGTGTCTTCCATCGCAAGGCGCACGTAGTTAGCGTGCGCGAGGCACTTGTCTGGACTGCCGTGTGGATAACGCTGGCGATGATCTTCAACTTGCTGATTTACTATTATTTTGGAAAGGATAAAGCACTTGAATTTTTTACGGGTTATCTCATAGAAAAATCGTTGAGTGTTGACAATATCTTTGTGATCATAATCATTTTCGCCTATTTCCAAGTGCCGCAAGCCTATCAGCACAAAGTTTTATTCTGGGGAATATTGGGGGCACTGGTCATGCGCATTATTTTTATTCTGGTGGGCGTAGAGCTCATCCACCGTTTTCACTGGTTAATTTACATATTCGGGGCATTTTTGGTGATCACGGGTATCCGCATGTTGACATCAGGAGAGATAAAGATTGACCCAGACAAAAATCCACTGATCCGGTTCTTTAGAAAATTTTTCCCCGTAACTGATAATTTTGAGGGAGATCAGTTTTTTGTTGTGAAAAATGGTAAAAGATGGATTACTCCTTTGTTTTTGGTGGTGGTGATCATTGAGACTACAGACTTAATTTTTGCGGTAGACTCTATCCCGGCTATTTTGGCAATTTCGGAAGATGCTTTTATCGTCTACACGTCCAATGTTTTTGCGATTCTGGGTTTACGATCTTTATACTTTGCCTTGGCAGGGATAGAGAAGCAGTTTCATTACCTGAAATATGCCTTGTCGGCCATTCTAATATTCGTAGGCGTGAAGATGTGTATTGCGGATTGGGTAAAAGTACCAGTAGAGATTTCCTTGATAATCATTGCATTTGTTTTGATGATTTCTGTTTTGATGTCGTTCATTTTACCAAAAAAAGAATCGGCATAGTTATTAAGCTTTCTGGGAATGTAATTTGTTTAGCTTTTTCAGATGTGGATCAATCAAATTGAGACAAAAGCAATGATAACCTTTTTTTGTTTCAGGTTGACTTGCCCATAACAGGCTAAGTGAAGTTGCTGACTGACTGAAATGAATAATTGGATTGTTGGTCAATGACCAACAATAACAAATGGAACTCTTCAATAAATTATTATAATGAAAACAATAAGCCTTCTAATCATTGTAATTTCTCTTTCAAGATTAGTGCTGGCGCAACAACCTTTAACAAAAGACCAGCAAGATGTTCAGAAAACTATTATTGATTTTTTTGAGACTTTATCAAACCGAGATTCACTTAATTTAAAAAACTATTGCACTGCTGATATTTTACTGATCGAATATGGCCAGATTTGGAATTTGGATACGCTTATTCGAAAAGCGATTCGAACAAACACAGCTACTGATTTTAAAAGAGTTAACACCCTTGATTTTATAACTTCATCAGTAGAAAATAAAACTGCATGGACAACTTATAATCTGCATTCTGAAATTATAAGAGAGGGTAAAAAAATATCAAGACATTGGTTGGAAACGGTCGTTGCTGTGAAGGTGAAAAATAGATGGAAAATTAGGGTATTGCATTCAACTCTTATAAAATAATACATCTGCGACTCTCTGTTGTTGAGGATCGATTGACCTACAAAACCTAAAAAGTTATTTATCTTTAGATATTAAATAACCTCAACTATGAAAAACTTCATCTCGATTATTGCCCTTGCTCTTGTTGTCGTTTTATTCTCTTGTGATAAACCCAAGGAACGATATGGAGGAATGACGCTATACACGGTGCGCAACAATATGAAGTCTAACGCGGACTCTACGCTTCAGGCAATTGCAGACATTGGCTATAAAAATATTGAAGCGGCAGCAGGATATAACGATGGAAAATATTTTGGAATGTCGCCAGTTGAATTTAAAAAGAAGCTTACCGACTTAGGATTTAATCCATTAAGTGCTCACCAAAATGAGATCACCTTCGACAATGTAGATCAAATCATTGCTGATGTGAAGGCTGCTGGTTTCCAATATCTGGTAATCCCCGTTGCACCAATGGGTCACTTCCGGTTTAATCCAGAAACTAGAACACTGAACATGAGCGACAGTATAGAATTTGTAACGGATGTGTTGAACATGGTTGGAAAAAAATGCACTGAAGCAGGAATAAAGATGCTCTATCATAATCACGATTTTGAATTCAAGCCTAATGCCAATGGCATCACGCCAATGGATTATTTCTTGGAACATACTGACCCGGCTCATGTAAATTTTCAGCTCGATTTATATTGGGTCGCCAAAGCCGGTGCTGATCCTATTGCATATTTTCAAAAATATCCTGGGAGATTTAAAATCTGGCATATTAAAGACATGGACAGCCAAGGACGATTCGCTCCTGTAGGTGCAGGCACAATCGATTTTCAAAAAATACTGACTCAAAAAGAACTTGCTGGCATGGAGTATTTTATTGCAGAACAAGACATGACCTTCGATGGCATAACTCCTATGCAATCAGTAACAATCAGTTTCAAAGGCATGAAAGATATCGGGTTTTAAGTGATGGCGGTTTTCTATTATTGTTGCGAGTCGCCTTACTCGCAACCGTGAAGTGATTGGCAAACTTAGAGAATGAAATAGTTGGATTGTTGGTCAGCGGCCAACAATATCAAGGGGCTTGAAAACAATATCTATTTTCAATTGTTATTGAAAAAAAAATAATAGAAAAACTACAAAAATTCTAAATCATCTATAGATGTTTTTGTAACGCTAATAACATCTCTATTTTTATTGACTCATTTGTCGTGTTCAATTGATACTAATGCTGTACCAACACCGCCCTCAATTATAACTCCGCCTGTTACCGGCACACCGAACATTAGTATAACCACGCTGCTAACCAATCAGGGTGTCATTTGGGGCTTTGATGTACTGCCCAATGGTAATCTACTGTTCACAAAAAAAACGGGAACAATGCATTTGTTTGATACCACCACACGCAGCAACACGAGTATTGCCGGGCTACCCACTAATATTTCGGTAGCAGGGCAGGGTGGACTGTTGGATGTAGCTATTTCACCAGATTATGCTACAAGCAGCAGTGTATTTGTTACGTATAGCATTACAGGCGGTTTTCTTTCGCTTGCACGATTTACATTAAATGGTAACACGGCTACTAATTGGCAGGTGCTGCAGACTACTGAATCAGCTTCTACCTGGAACGGTCACTTCGGAAGCCGGATTGTATTTGGCCCAGACGGTAAAGTATATTGGAGTGTGGGGGAAGGTGGAGGCGGTAGTCTTGGTGGAGCCTCGAGTCCACATCAAAACGGGCAGCTACTTACTACGCTTTGGGGTAAAATCCATCGAATGAACCTTGATGGAAGTGTACCAACTGATAATCCGTTGCTCTCAGGCCAAACCGTGCGCACCACCATTTATAGTTATGGCCACCGCAATCCGCAAGGCATGGCTTTTGAACCGGGAACCGGACGGCTTTTTGTTAATGAACATGGGCCAAGTGGTGGCTGCGAACTAAACCTTATTCAAGCTGCAGCTAATTTTGGCTGGCCATTATATAGCAATGGTATTAACTATAACGCAACCACCATTAGTAATGGACATAATGGGCCGGGTATTGTTGCACCGCTTAAAAGTTGGACGCCAGCACTTGCGCCTGCAGGACTTACCTTTATCAATCACACTTCTTTCAAAGATTGGAATGGCAGCATACTAATGGGAAGCCTTGGCCGCAGGCAATTGCTAATGATAAATATGGCCAATGGTGTGCCCGGTAATGAAACTATCTTACTCGAAAATAATGGCCGCATACGCAATGTAAAAATGGGACCTGCGGGCAAAATTTATGTAAGTGTGGAAGACGGGGGCAGATTACTTTCACTAACGGCAAAATAATCTTAAAAAAATATCTTGCAACTAGCTAAACCTTTTGTTGTTGATGGTTGCCGGATCCGCAACTGGTTGGTGAAAGTTCATTTGGCCGTTACAAATTTTCAGTGTTTTTGTAATACTGTTTTATAACCACCTTTTGTAATACGCGTTTTATAATTAGTTCAGCTATTACATTAAAATAGGTTTCATTCTCATTTTCGTTCAGATACTTTTTTAATTGCGCTTCACTAATATCTATCCGATAAAGTAAATGCATTAGGTTGAAATCGGAGTTGCTTTCGTTTCGCTTCAATTCAAAAGCAATTTTTTTATGAATACTTATATAATCTGGCTTAAGAACCGTTACAAAATCAGCCGGAAAATTACTTTGCTCAAAATCCTTTACCAATTGCATTTTAAAGGCATCAAACAAATCTTTGCTGCTTAGCTGGTTTCTAATATCCTGTAAATCTTGCATCATTATTAGTAAACGAGATCCTATTCATGTGTTTGAAATCGATTCCCTTGTTGTTGCGGGTCGACTTACCAACAATCCAAGGATGTAATTATTTGCGATTATAATTTTTGTACGAACGCATTATCTCAATCATTCAATCCTTGATACACAAGTGCTTTAAATGAACCTTCAATTTCATCAGCATGAGCGCCCCACATTTGCCGATAGAATAATACGACCATTTTTTCCTTGGGATCAACCCAATACGTTGTCGAGAACGCTCCTCCCCAAGAGTAAGTGCCTTCCTGATTGGGAAACAGGCCGCTATCTTTTTCAGTTGCTATGGCAAACCCTAAACCAAATTTACTATCATCCAACAGGAGATCACCTATTTGGTTCATCGTCATCATGCGCACCGTGTTTCGTGAAAGTAGCCGCACACCATTGTACTCCCCATTGTTCAAAAGCATTTGCAAGAAAACCGCGTAATCATAAATAGTTGAAGACAAACCACCACCGCCAGAGAAATAGGATTTTTTCCGCAAAGGAAAATTCAAGTCGCCACCTAATGCTGTTTTATAAACCTTTAGCCCGGTGGAATCTTGTTGAAAAAAATTAACAAGGCGCCTGGCCTTTTCTTCTGGTATATTGAAATAGGTGTCATTCATACCGAGCGGTTGAAAGATGCGCTGATTGAAAAACTCCTCTAAAGTTAACCCCGACCAGATTTCAACCAGTCGGCCTAACAAATCAATGTTAAGCCCGTACGTCCATTGTTGTCCAGGTTGATGCATTAAAGGCAAAGAGCCTAAGCGCGTCATGGCATCTGCCAACGTTCCCTCATAAACATCTAGCCCCGCAGTAATTTTATTCTTTGCGTAGATAGAGTTTTCTTCCAGACCTCCAATCTGGGCATAACCAATGCCCGAAGTATGAGTTAACAAATCGCGAATTGTAATTTGTCGCGTGGCAGGTATAGTAGTGTAGGTGGTATCCTTTGGATTGAACTTGTCCAGCACGGTGGCGTTAGCAAAGGACGGAATGAATTTTGAAACCGGATCTTCCAATAAGAATTTCCCCTCTTCATACAGCATCATTACCGCTACACTGGTGATTGCTTTTGTTTGGGATGCAATGCGGAAGATACCATCTTTTTTTAGCGGTTCTTTTGTTTCAAGGTCATTATAGCCTGCGGCTTTGTAATAGATAATTTTCCCATCTCTGGCTATCAAGGCCGCAGCTCCATTGATCCAGCCATTCTTCACCCACGTATTTAACGTTGTGTCAAGTCGGGCTAGGCGAGTAGCTGAGAACCCTGCTGATTGAGGAGCCGATTCAATAAGGACGGTGGAAGCAGTTTGTTTTTTCTGTTCCTGGCAAGCAGAAACTATAATTAGGGTAAGAGCAATGATGAGCAAGCGTTTCATGGATTTGAGTTTAGATTTCTAAATTACCTTTTTATTTTACTCTGCTATAAATTTATTTTGTTTTTGTAGGCTTGATTGCAAGATGGTTTCAATCAACGCATAGAAATTCCGTTCTATCTTACGCTAGGAAATTCCCTTTAGCTTGTTGATCTTTTTAATCAGGGTCCAATACTCACGACCATAGCCAACCAGAATCTCTTCACCTGCATGTATAGTGCGCGTAGCTTCAATGAAACAGCGCTTTCCCTCACTTATAGATTCAGTATTATTTCTCAGTCCTTTTATTTTAACGAGCCCGCTTGCATCATTGGCATAGCGGCCAAATGTTTTTATCGCGCGCAATGCATTGATTACAGTATTGCGGGTGATGTACATCAGGTAGCCATTATAACCATCCTGTGCTTTTACTTCGCGCCAGGGTTGAATGCGACCTTTGTACTCAACAATGCGAGTGCCTTTTTTAATAGAAACTTTTGTGAAAAGTCCTTTACCGGCTTTGGGCAATCGTGATCTCTTTATTATGAGATGCTTCTCCAACAACGGCATGCATTATCCTTTTTCAGATGAGTTCTCATCATACACGGCATGGAGTGCACTAAGTTCTGTAACTATATCGCGCAGTTCAAGCAGTATGCGGGTTTGTAATAAACCCATGCGATTGCCAATGTCATCTTTTTGAATATCAATCACGAGATCGTCCAACGATTTATTTAAAAGTTTGAGAAGCATATTTTGATCTTCTTCCAAAGTTGAGGACCTACCTTTTCCGGAGGCAATATGTTCGGCAATCCGATTTGCATAATCTCCCAGCTTTCGTTCCAACGTTGCAGTTAATTCAGCATATTTCTTTTTTGGAGGTGAGTGATGATTCTCTACATGAATCATAATCAACTCGTTTATTAATTGCGCGCTTTGATAAAGATCTTGCATCAAATCAAAAACTAAAATATAAAGTCGCCCTGTTTGTAAATTTCCCTTTTCAATTTTCCGCACGTACTTGATAATTTTTGAATCGAATTTCTCAGTTTGAACTTTTAATTTTTCGAGTTCATCTTTCGATCCGTGCAAAGTTCTTTGATCTTCATTTAACAAGGCACGCAAACTTTGAATAACAACCTGCCGAATGGTCTTAAGTGTTTTTGCCGTGTTGTTTTTGCTTTCGCTGATTGCCTGCGGCACACTCAAGTGCTTTGCGCTTAATAATTGATTCTCTTCTTTTTCAATTTTAGATTTCTTATTGAAGACAACATGACTTCGCACAAGTAAAAATCCTGCCAGCACAGTAAGTACCAATGGCCCAATCGGATATGTTTTGTACATGATAAATGCCAACAGTCCGCTTGCCAACAAGGCAACAACTGCTGTAATTAACCAACCTGCAATTACATTGATAACACCTGCTACGCGATAGACTGCGCTTTCTCTTCCCCAGGCCTGATCGGCAAAGGAAGAACCCATGGCCACCATAAAAGTTACAAAGGTTGTGCTGAGTGGAAGTTTCTGCGAAGTTCCATAAGCAATCAAGATACTGGCTACTACCATATTGATACTTGCACGAATTAAATCGAACGAAGCTGGGTCGGCTGCCGGGTACTTTACCGGATCTTTCTCAAAACGAATAGAAAGGTTTTTAGCCCAACTCTCAGGCATTGCTTTTTCAATCAGTCGCCCTGTCCACATGGCACTGCCTACCAAGGCTCTTGAAATTATGTTCGGTTTAAATCGCTCATCGCCACCTTCATCTTGCCGTCCAAGCGATACTTCCGTTTCAGTTACTTTTCGACTCTTTGAATTTGTCCAAAGGGTAACAACCATGATAGCACCTCCCGTAAACAAAATCCATGAAGGGGTAGCAATCTTTTCATTCAAAATTGTCATGGTAAATTCAGATGCTGGAACACCGGATGCTGCCCAAGCTTGAAAGGACACTAACCCGGCCACCGGAACACCCATAAAGTTCACGAGGTCATTTCCTGCAAAGGCCATCGCCAATGAAAATGTACCTAGCAATACAACAATTTTTAGGGGATTTATTTTTTTCCACCACATTAAAATCTGGATAACAATTGACCAGAATACAATTGAGCCAACAATGATAAGCCAGGTATTATTGGTTATCCATTTTATTTGGTCGCTTGTAATGAATGAACTTCCCTTAGCACCTTTGATTAATAAAAAATAAACAATGGCCGCAATTGCAAAGCCACTAAATACAGCACCATATTTTTTTAGTGTCTTCTTAAGTTTAAACGTAAAGATGATGCGGGCAATGTGTTGCACAATGGATCCAACTATAAAAGAAAGAAACACGGAAAGGAAAATGCCCCCAATTATTGTGATGGCACTTGAATAATTTATTATCTCGTTCCAGGTTTCAAACCCCTGGCCACGATCAAATGATATAAGTAAACCTGTTACTAATGCAGCGCCTAATAATTCAAACACGAGTGATACCGTGGTTGATGTGGGTAGGCCGAGTGAATTGAAAAAATCCAATAGAATGATATCAGTAAGCATCACCGCTAAAAAAACGATGATGATTTTATCGAATGTAAAGAAGGTAGGATTAAAAATTCCGTTGCGGGCAATCTCCATCATGCCACTTGAAAAAAGAGAACCTGCTAAAATTCCAAGACTGGCAACTAATAAAATAATTCTGAAAGAGGCTACTTTTGAACCGATGGCCGAGTTAAGAAAATTAACCGCATCATTACTAACGCCTACAACTAAGTCAACCGCGGCCGCAGCCATCAAAATAACAATAAATATCAGGTAGAAATCCATGACGAACTAGGCCTAGGTAAAATAGGCCTCAAAAATACAGAACTGAAGCTAACCATGTAAGGAAAGAAGTATCTTTATGCGCTATGAAGGACTTTAAAAAGTATTTCCTGATTCCGGCTGCCCCTGATCAGGTTTATCTGGCTTTGACTACCGAAGCAACCATTCGATTGTGGTCTGGTGATAGCGCAGAGATGATTGCAGAACCCGGAACAGAATTTTCGCTATGGGACGGCAGTATAGTAGGGAAAAATCTTGAATTTGAAAAGGATAAGCGAATTGTGCAGCAATGGTATTTTGGCGATCAGGAAGAAGAATCGATTGTTACTATAAAGCTTCATCCACATAATGTTGGCACTTCCGTAGAACTTAAGCACGTCAATATTCCCGATTCGGATTTTGATGATATTGTAGAAGGCTGGAATGATGCCTACTTTGGATCGCTTCAGGATTTTTATGAAGGTGAACCCAAGGCGTGAAAGTGATATAAAAAAACAAGCAAGCCATTGAAAGCCGGCTTGGGATTATCTTTTATTTCTAAGGTAACATCTACTTCAAACTTAGTAATGCCCCGTAAGTTGGCGATGGAATGAAGTTTGGCGTGTAAGCGTACTTCGCTATTAACAAGCACAGGCTGATTGAATTTGAATTTTTCAATGCCGTAGTTGATCATCATTTTAATGTTCCTGAACTCTGCAATCTGATCCCACAAATGGGGAACTAAGGATAAGGTTAGATAGCCATGGGCAATCGTACTTTTAAATTGGGTTTCGGCAGCTCGTTTAGGATCGGTATGTATCCATTGATGATCCAGCGTGGCATCGGCAAATAAATTAATTTGATCCTGCGTGATGGTTAGGTATTCTGAAAACCCAAGTTCCTTTCCTTTATAGGTCTCGAATTCTTCAAAACTGCTGATGAGTAGAGCCATGTGCGAACATTTTTTTCTTAAACGATGCCGAATATAGTGAAATTCATTTAGCCTCAATAGTTTGATCATTTGACGTGCGAATAAAGTGATGATAGGAGCAAATACATCCTTAAATTTGGGGTTAAAGTGTTTCTGCTAGAATACTAAATCATTATGCATTTAATAAAATTTGGTTCAACGATTAAAGAACCCATGCCATTGGTTAAACCCGTGGTTGAACCCGATGTGCAGGTGTCCATTGATGCCAATGTGTTGGAAGATGCGAATGTCTATGTTCACTGCTATTTTAAAAATGATTGGAATGAAATGCTCATCCGCATTTGGCGATCAACTTTTTTGATTGATCGAACCTCTGGAAACAGAAGTGAGTTAATTCATGCTGAAAATATTTCGTTTGCACCGCAATGGAAAATGATTCCCGGCAATGCTACCTTTTCATTTTTATTAATTTTCTCTGCGTTACCAAAAGATTGCAAAGTGTTTGATCTCTTGGAAGACATTCCCCAATCGGGTGGATTTTTTATTTCCAATATCAGACGCAACGAGTTGGATGTTTATCATGTAGATATTTTATAGTTTATTTCAAACACTTGTCAGCCTGACCCGATAGCTATCGGGTTGTCGAAGGCTCTTGCACCAAACAATACCGGTTTCGATAAACTCAACCTGAAAGAGACCATACATTGGAGACAAACATTCTTCAAATTCAGCACTATCTTGCACGCAATGTCGTACCCGGTTCTTGAAATTGTTTCAGAGTTAAAGCAACAATTAGCCAGCAGAAAAACGGTGATCTTGCAGGCACCACCCGGTGCGGGTAAGAGTACGATTCTCCCATTACAATTATTGAACGAACCCTGGCTAGCAAACAAAAAAATAATCATGCTTGAGCCAAGACGGTTGGCTGCGCGGTCCGTGGCGATGCGCATGGCTAGTTTGTTGGAGGAAGAAATAGGTGTAACGGTTGGCTATCGCGTGCGTTTTGAAAATGTTGTGAGTGCACAAACAAGAATTGAGGTTGTTACAGAAGGCATTCTCACACGTATGGTGCAGTCCGATAATTCACTGGAAGATGTTGGGCTTGTAATATTTGATGAATTTCATGAACGCAGTTTGCAAGCCGATCTTGCTTTGGCGTTATGCACTCAAGTTCAACATGTCTTGCGCGATGATCTCCGAATCTTAATCATGTCGGCAACATTAGACGGTGAAAAGATTTCTAGTGTATTGAACAACGCACCTATACTTACCAGTCTAGGCAGACAGTTTCCAATCACCTTTAACTATTTTGCTGTTGATAAAAATGCCAGACTTTCTTCAGAGACTGCGCGTGTGATAAAGAAAGCGTTGCAAGAACAACAAGGTGATGTGCTTGTCTTCCTTCCGGGAACGGGAGAAATAAAGCAAGTGGCATCATTGCTGGATGAAATTACATCGGCACAAGTTGTTCCGCTTTATGGCGATTTACCTTTTAAGCAACAACAAGCTGCTATTCTTCCACATCCGCAAGGCATGCGCAAAGTTGTGTTGGCAACATCACTGGCAGAAACTTCTTTAACGATAGAAGGCATCACCACGGTAATTGATTCAGGATTTTCGCGAGTTCCAAAGTTTGATCCGCGCAGTGGTCTCACCCGATTAGAAACAGTAAAAGTTACAAAAGATTCGGCCGATCAACGGGCGGGCCGCGCGGCACGATTAGGTCCGGGAGTTTGCTATCGCATGTGGGCGGAGACAATGAATCACACCTTGCAACCAACTCGTCAACCCGAAATGTTGGAAGCTGATCTGGCTTCGTTCGTGTTGGAACTTGCTAATTGGGGAATTCAAAATCTAAACGAACTTACTTGGATTACCATACCACCTGAAGGCGCAGTAAAGCAAGCGCGAGAATTACTTCACGCGTTGGATGCACTTGCTGATAACAAAATAACAAGTCGCGGTAAAGAGATGTTGAAATTGCCAACACATCCACGCATAGCACACATGATGTTATCTCCCTCATCACCCCCTTCCTTAGGAACGCCCCTCTCCCCAGGGAGAGGGGAAGGGGGTGAGGGACTCGCCACCGATGTAGCAGCCGTTTTAGAAGAGCGCGATCCACTTCCAAAAGAATCGGGAGCTGATTTATCATTGCGCATTGAAGTGTTACGAAAGTGGCGCGGTGGTGAGCGTGTTAATGCGGATAGAAATGTGTTAGAACGAATTGAACGAGTAGCAGCCAACTGGCGAAGGATATTTAAACTTGTGGTTGATAATCGTGCACCGATTGATTCCGATGTTGGAAGTTTAATAGCTGAAGCGTATCCGGAACGCATTGCCCAGCAACTTGAAAAACAAAGTGTGCGTTACAAACTTGCTAACGGTCGCGTAGTTCGGTTGCCCGATCACGATGCATTGCTGCGCGAAAGTTGGTTATCCGTAGCACATCTTGATGCTGGGAGTGGAGAAGGAAAAATATTTTTAGCAGCCGCATTAAATGAAAATGATCTTGTTCATCGGGCTAAAGAAGTTGAAACAATAAAATGGGATGCTGAGCGCGGAATGATTTCGGCCACGCTTGAAAAAAGGATTGGCAACACCATTCTGTCAAGTAAACCAGTGCGAGAATTTTCTGAACACAAACGAATTCAAATTTTATGTGGCGCACTTCGTGAAGAGGGCTTAAAACTTTTGAATTGGAGTGAGGCGCAAGTCGCCTGGCAGGCGCGAATCCTTAGTTTAAAAACCTGGCGACCCGATGATGGTTGGCCTGATGTAAGTGAGCAAGCTTTGTTAAATACCGCAGAGCAATGGCTTGCACCTTTCTTAACACAGGTTTCAAAACGCACAGATTTTCAGCGATTGGATTTGCAAAATATTTTAGATGGATTGATTCCATGGGAACTTACTAACCGATTAGATAAACTTGCGCCCTCGCGCATAACGGTTCCCAGTGGTTCTCAAATTAAAGTAACGTATTCTCAAGATGGCGGCACACCCATTATGGAAGTTCGACTGCAAGAGATGTTTGGCTTGCTGGAAACCCCTGCTGTAAATGAAGGTCGCACGAAAGTTTTATTGCATCTCCTTTCACCGGGTTATAAACCTGTGCAGGTAACGCAGGACTTAAAAAGTTTTTGGCAAACGACTTACCATGAAGTTCGCAAGGCACTACGCATGCGCTACCCACGCCATCATTGGCCCGAAGACCCGTGGACGGCAGAGGCGGTGAGGGGTGCTAAGAAAAGCAAACCTCATCCCTAGTCCTTCTCCTTCAGGAGAAGGGAACACTATCTAGATCATGTTCCTCTCTCCACCAGGGAGAGGGGCAGGGGTGAGGTTCTTTCTGATCTCAACCAATACCTCCGACATGTTTTCTAAGACTTGTTCGTTGGTAAACCTGATTACTCGCAGTCCAAATGATTCTAGTTCTTTTGTTCTCAGTAAATCATAAGCGGGATTGCCATCAACCAAATGAATTTTGCCATCTACTTCTATTACAAGCTTGCATTCATGACAATAGAAATCGAGAATAAAATTAGAAATGGGATGCTGCCTTCTGAATTTATAGCCCATCGTCTTTCGATTTCTAAGATTTAGCCAAAGTAAATTCTCAGCAGGTGTCATCACCTTTTTTAGGGCACGAGCTCTTTCAAATATTTTTGCGGATGCTTTCTCGTGGAATGGCAGTGACATAGAGTTAAGGAAGTTAAGTATTCAAGTTTGATTTCCTATTCTTTAAACATTCCAATATTTGCAATAATTTTTCATTAGTGCTAAGGCGGTGTCCTCTGTGGTAAATAATACACGATTCAAATCCTTAATGCTCTTAATTTCTCAACTAACTTAATGGTTCAATTTTTTCGCTACGAAACTCTGTGCCCTCTGTGGTTTAATTGACTTCCGGCTTTTTCGGATAAATAAATCCACGAATCAAATCCTTAATGCCTTTAATATCTTAACTATCTTAATGGTTCAATTTTGACCGTTTCATTTCGTGTGCTTTGTGCAACCTCCGTGCCCTCTGTGGTAAATAATACACGAATCAAACCCATAAGGCCCTTAATTTCTTAACTATCTTAATGGTTTATTTCATTTTCATTGTGCCCTTTGTGCAACCTCCGTGTCCTCTGTGGTTCAACAAAAATTCGCTTATCAAATCGAAAATCTCCCTTCGTAACTCTCTATAGCGATTGGAATATTTTAGCTTCCTTATGAAAGGAGAATTACCTACCTTCCTCTCGAATTTCAAACCTTGAATTTTAAAAATCTAACTTCAATATCTATGGCCACTTATTCAATTAATGTAAATGGTGAAACTCGCAAGGTGGATGTGTTAGCCGACACTCCTTTGCTTTGGGTGCTGCGCGATACGCTAGGCCTTGTAGGTACAAAGTATGGATGTGGTATTGCACAATGTGGTGCATGCACCGTGCATATGAATGGCAATGCCGTTCGATCTTGTTCCTTGCCAATTTCATCGATTGGTGATAAAAAGATAACCACCATAGAAGGTCTTTCCGAAAAAGGAGATCACCCTGTGCAATTGGCGTGGCAGGAGATTGATGTGCCGCAGTGTGGCTATTGCCAGGCTGGTCAGATTATGAGTGCGGCTGCGTTGCTCGCTAAAAATCCTACACCTACGGAGGAACAAATTGGTACTGCTATGAATGGCAACATTTGTCGTTGTGGTACTTATCATCGAATTAAAGAAGCCATTGTAGTAGCCTCAGGTAAAAAATAATCAATCATGGAAACTCTTACTAAAACAAACAGACGCGATTTTTTGAAGTTGGGCTTAACAGCAAGCGGTGGCTTGATGTTAGGATTTAATTGGAGCAATGCTTCTGCTTTTGAAGCGGTGAGTGATTCAGAAATTGCAGCCGGGTTGGTTGACTTCAATAGTTATTTATCGATTTCATCGGATGATGTGATTACGATTTTTTCTCCTAATCCAGAGTTAGGTCAAAATATTAAGACTTCCTTTCCAATGATTGTGGCTGAAGAACTCGATGCCGATTGGAAAAAAGTAAAAGTTGTTCAAGCTAATCTTGATAAAAAATATGAACGCCAACTTACTGGCGGAAGTGGTGCCATACCTCACAGCTGGGCACGCTTGCGTAAAGCAGGCGCCACCGCGCGACAGATGTTGGTAGAGGCTGCCGCAAAGCGATGGAATGTTTCTGCTGATAAATTAAAAACTGATACCGGCTATGTTATTCATCCTGATGGAAGAAAGTTAACCTATGGTGAACTCGCTTCTGAAGCAGGAGCTTTACCTGTTCCCACTGATGTGAAGTTGAAGGATAAAAAGGATTTTAAAATTATAGGTCAGGCTATTCACAATGTCGATAACCTGGAAATGGTTACCGGTAAACCATTGTATGGACTGGATTTTTATCGCGAAGGAATGTTGTTTGCGATGATTCAACGACCCGCTTCTTTTGGTATGAAAATAAAATCGGTGGATGACGCTGGTGCGAAAGCAATGCCGGGTATTGTAGATGTAGTAACGTTTAAAAACAATGTAGCTGTTGTTGGTAAATCAACCTGGGAAGTAAACAAAGCCCGCAAGGCATTAAAGGTAGAATATGAAAAAGATGGCGAGATAGAAAGTACTTCCGATCACGATCGCATCTTTAAAGAATTATTGACAAGTAAAGATGCAACAGTTAGAAGGAAAGATGGCGATGTTGATTCTGCATTCAAATCTGCGGCAATAGTAATCTCACGTGAGTATCAATGTCCATTTCTATCGCATAGCCCGATGGAGCCGATGAACTTCTTTGCGCACGTTCGTCCTGATGGTGTTGAGTTGGTGGGTCCATCACAAACTCCAGACATGGCACGCAATGCAACTGCAACCTTGTTGGGGATTGCGCCTGATAAAATTACGTTAGAGCTTACTCGTTTAGGCGGTGGTTTTGGTCGTAGACTAAAAGCAGATTATGTATTAGAGGCAGCTGAACTTAGCAGCATCATCAAAGCTCCGGTAAAAGTTACGTGGACGCGCGAAGACGATATGATGGGTGGAAGCTATCGCCCTGCGGTGCGCTATAAGTTTGATGCAGCGCTGGATGCTAAGGGAAATCTGGTTGGCTATAAGCTCAGAGGTGCAGGAATCAATGCTGGCAACAGCACCCGTGAAGATAATTTTCCAAGTGGGGCAGTTGATAATTTATTGATTGACTCAGTAGAACATAAATCACCGATTACAACTGGTGCATGGCGTGCGCCTATCACAAACTTTCTGGCCTTTGCCGAGCAGGCATTTTTAGATGAGGTCGCGTTAGCCGCAAAGAAAGATCCAGTTCAATTTAGATTAGAACTTTTAGAAAAGGCAAAGAAGACTCCGAGTGGAGAAATCAAATACGACATTGATCGGATGATTGGTGTTATAAATCTTGCAGTAGAAAAATCTGGCTGGGGCAAGAAGAAAAATTTAGCGCAAGGGTTTAGTGTTTATTTCTCGCACCGCAGTTATGTAGCGCAAGTGGCAGAAATAGAAATGAAAGGTGGCAACCCGGTATTAAAGAAAATGTATGCCGCTGCCGATTGTGGAGTAGTGGTGAACTTGAGTGGTGCCCGCCAACAAGTAATGGGCGGTATGGTAGATGGCCTCGGCCATGCGTTATACGGACAGATTACTTTTAAAGATGGTGCAGCCGAACAAAAGAACTTTAACAATTACCGACTCATCCGTTTAAAAGAGGTGCCCGAAGTAGAAGTACACTTTATGAACAACGGCATAGACCCAACTGGCTTGGGCGAACCAGCCTTGCCGCCTACGGGTGGGGCAGTTGCGAACGCCTTCTTTAAAGCTACCGGCAAGCGATTATATAATCAGCCCTTTATGAAGCAAGAAGAAATGAAAGGCGTTACGCTGGGCGAGAAGATGTAGGTGATGCTGTCATGCACAAAAAAAATATCAACTGTTTTCGTGGAAATTGATTTGAATAGGGAGTTTTTTGCCACTTCATGGTATATAGAGAATATCAACAATTGCATATATTCGGATGTTATGCACAAGCGCTGGGACACGCCCACCGCACAAATGTATCTGACTCGACATTTCACCTGAGGAAAATCAGATCATCAAGCTTTTAAAATTGTACGTGATGAACTCCAGCCGCACTCTTAACCTA
>Ga0163152_10000291_pt1 | contig 90355 bp, 74 predicted proteins | sample OliLakLV19MP8IB2_FD_148635 | JGI IMG/M metagenome (GOLD analysis project Ga0163152, IMG submission 148635) | Freshwater microbial mat bacterial communities from Lake Vanda, McMurdo Dry Valleys, Antarctica - Oligotrophic Lake LV.19.MP8.IB-2 | ecosystem: Environmental > Aquatic > Freshwater >...
GCTTCGGGTGTAGGGTACCCCCTGTTGATAAAAGCTGCGGCAGGCGGAGGTGGGAAAGGCATGCGAATTGTGAACCATTCTGATGAATTGGAATCCCAGGTTGAAAGAGCAATGAGTGAAGCCCTGGCCTCATTTGGCGATGGATCAGTTTTCATTGAAAAATATATCACCTCTCCAAGGCACATCGAAATACAGGTCATGGCTGACAATCATGGTCATTGCCTTCATTTTTTCGAAAGGGAATGTTCTATCCAACGAAGGCATCAAAAGATCATAGAAGAAGCTCCTTCATCCATCCTGACCCCGGAGAAAAGAAAGCAGATGGGGGAGGATGCCATCATGGTAGCGCAGTCATGCCATTACTCGGGGGCAGGCACCGTAGAGTTTCTGCTTGATGAAAACAATCATCACTATTTTCTGGAAATGAACACGCGTCTTCAGGTAGAACACCCTGTCACAGAAATGATCACAGGATTTGATCTTGTTGAAATGCAGATCAGGATCGCTGAAGGCCATCCATTATCACTGGTACAGGAAGATTTGAAAATTAGCGGACATGCCCTTGAGCTGAGGGTCTATGCAGAAGACACAGCCAGCGGGTTTATCCCTGCCACCGGTAAACTAACCAGGTATAGATTACCTCATGGGGAAGGAATCAGGGTTGATGATGGGTACCGGGAAGGAATGGATATTCCAATCCATTACGATCCTATGATTGCAAAACTCATAGTGCACGCACCTTCAAGAATCGAAGCGATTGAGAAAATGAAGTTGGCAATCAAAATGTATGAAATCGAAGGTGTGGAAACTACCCTAGAGTTCGGAGAGTACGCAATTTCTCACCCCGCCTTCAGATCAGGACAATTTGATACACGTTTTGTTGAGATCTACATGCCGGAATTCCTCCTTCGAGAGGAAAAAATCAATCATACGCTTGCACGATTTGCAGCCTGGTATTTTGAAAATCAAAAATCCTTTCTCCTATTGCCTGAAATGGAAAAATAAGAGCGTTTCTGAACAAGAACATCACAACTGCAATAGTTTATTGATCCTTATCAAATCGCTAACCTCGTGCTTAGGTTATCGTTTCAAAAGAAGAAATATAAACCGGCTCGCCCCACATCACCATGGATGCGACGTCGGCAGGTCTTATACTACAAGTCACCTGGGCACCATCCTTCTTTAATTGGTTGGGCATATTGATTGGCAGAAATTTTCTTCCATGCTGATCTATGATCCCATAGGCTCCACCTTCAAAGGATAAAAAAACGACTTTGCCTGTAATCCTCATACAAGTAAAATTACAATACTTAATAGCAATCTGGTACCTCTTTCAGAAAATTACCAAAACAGCCTGTAGGCATTAACTCTATTACTAGGATGCTTTCGTGTTTGTCAGATGGTGATGCAATGTTTCAAGCATCTTCTGCTGCACCAGAAGTTGCTCACTGATGGAATGGGTATTAAACATCGGGACCGGTTCATCAATATGGGTTGTGAGTTTAACCCTCGCCTTCCATACTTCACGGATATCCTCAGCCGCAATCTTATAGGGCTCATATGCTGTATTGACAGAACAACATTCGATACACTTTTGAGCTTTGATCAGGTTATTTATACGTTTGATGACCACCTCCTGGTGGGTAACGACAATATAGATCTGTCCGTTTTTAATAGCCTGCTCCCAATAGCGTGGCTCAATAAAAGCAGCAATTGCTATATCACCTTGCATAAATACAGGCTCCATAGAAGCGCCGGCGATTTCAAATGAACGGTATGTCCCTGACCGGAACTGAGGATCAGGCAACTGATACGTCGGCAGGTCGCTCAGGAAAACAGGATCATCCAGCAATCTTCCATACCCTGCTTGTGCCGGATATGGAACATGGACTATCCGCTCATCTCCCTTCTGATCGGTAACGACCGTGAGATTCATCAATCGGAGGCCGTCATCCTCGGCAGGATTAGAAAACAAGTTTCCATGTCCTGTAAAGAGATAAACGGGATTAAACCGAAAGGCAATGACAGATTTTTCGATGAGTTCAAGGGGTGCATCCCTCCTGTGCGCAAACATTTCAGAGATACCCTGGGCGTGGTAACCAACAGTCAAGGCAAAATGCCGCTTAGACCTGACTTTACCGTCTGCTACCAGCTGGTTAAGACATGCTAAAAACCGCTCTGTTACGCTCGTGATACTCATGGCTGTGGGGTAAATATATGAAATAATTTAATGTGTAGACCACTATCCTTAATAATTTTATCCATTACACTACCCTATCATTTTGATTCTTTTTCCTTTAAAAGTTAATTGTGCCGGGAATCGACCGTTGCAAAAAGGAAAACTCCCAGATTTATCGCTGATTTCATTGTTAGAGCCTTAAATATGTTGAAACAAAATTCAACCGATGTTAAAATGAACTAACCGAAAGATATTTTGTCTTGTGATAGTATACTTTTTTGTATCAGAATGACGAACTTTACCGCCTAATCAAATATTGACCATGAGTGACAGTATGCAAACTTTGGAGGTTCACACCCAATCAGAGTATAAGTATGGGTGGTCTACGCCATTGGACATGGATACCTTTCCCAAGGGTCTGTCAGAAGAAACCGTTCGAGCTATCAGTTCCGTTAAGAAAGAACCGGAATGGCTCCTCGAATGGAGACTTAAGGCTTTTAGGCATTGGTTAACGATGAAAGAGCCCTCCTGGTCAAATGTCCATTATCCTGTCATTGACTATCAGGACATTATTTATTTCGCAGCACCAAAGAAGAAACTCGGCTCCCTGGACGAGGCAGATCCTGAACTGCTCAAAATGTTTGACAAGCTGGGTGTGCCACTTGAAGAACGGAAAGTACTCGCCGGAGTCGCGGTGGATGCAGTGGTAGATAGTGTATCTGTGACTACTACCTTTAAAAAAGAATTGGCTGAACTTGGCATTATCTTTTCGTCTTTCAGCGAAGCAGTGCAGGAACATCCAGAGCTAATCAGAAAGCACCTGGGCAGCGTCGTTCCAGCCAACGACAACTTCTTTGCAGCCCTCAATTCTGCCGTTTTCAGTGATGGTTCTTTCTGTTACATTCCAACAGGTGTTCGATGTCCAATGGAATTATCCACTTATTTCAGGATTAATGCTGCCAACACCGGCCAATTTGAACGCACACTCATCGTGGCAGAAAAAGGAAGCTATGTCAGTTATCTGGAAGGTTGCACTGCTCCTGTCAGGGATGAAAATCAACTTCATGCTGCTGTTGTCGAAATTATAGCAATGGATGAAGCTTTTGTAAAATATTCAACTGTACAAAACTGGTATCCAGGTGACAAAAACGGGAAAGGTGGCATATACAATTTTGTTACAAAGAGAGGAATCTGTGCCGGATATAAGTCAAAAATCTCCTGGACTCAGGTAGAAACGGGTTCTGCCATAACCTGGAAATATCCGAGTTGCATACTTAAAGGAGATGAATCAGTTGGTGAGTTCTATAGTGTAGCCGTGACGAACAATCATCAACAGGCCGATACAGGAACGAAAATGATTCACCTTGGAAAAAATACCAAGAGTACCATTATTTCAAAAGGGATATCAGCAGGATATAGTAACAATTCCTACCGCGGATTAGTCAAAATCGGCAAACGTGCTGATGGAGCCCAGAATTTTTCTCAATGTGATTCTCTACTGATGGGCGACAAATGCGGCGCTCATACATTTCCATACTTGGAAGTAGATAATCCAGGCGCCCGTGTGGAACATGAAGCTACCACTTCAAAAATTGGGGAGGATCAGCTTTTTTATTGCAAACAACGTGGACTGAGTGAAGAAGATGCGATCAATATGATTGTCAACGGCTATTGTAAAGAAGTATTTAAAGAACTCCCTATGGAATTTGCAGTCGAAGCACAAAAACTGCTGGCCATCAGTCTTGAAGGTAGTGTAGGATAAATAAGCCCATTAACAAATTACGAATGAAACCATTAATACAGATTACGGATTTACATGTTTCGATTGACGGAAAATCAATTCTGAATGGGGTGAATCTGACAGTCAATAAAGGCGAAGTACATGCTATCATGGGTCCGAATGGATCAGGCAAAAGCACCCTTGCCAATGTCCTTGCAGGAAGAGAAGAATATACCATAGATTCAGGCACGGTGGAATATGATGGAGAAGATCTCCTTTCCATGGATATTGATAAGCGTGCGTTGGCCGGTATCTTCTTGGCTTTTCAATATCCGGTTGAAATTCCGGGTGTAAGCAATTCAAACTTTCTGAAAAGTATCATCAATGCTAAACGCACCTACCAGGGACTTCCTGAATTGAATGCTCTGGAAATGCTGAAATTTATCCGAGCTAAGCTTAACGCCATTGAAATGGATGAAAGCCTCTTGAAAAGATCACTCAACGATGGATTCAGCGGTGGTGAAAAAAAGCGGAATGAGATACTTCAGATGACCTTACTTGAACCGAAACTGGCCATTCTTGACGAGACAGATTCAGGACTGGATATTGATGCGCTTCGGATAGTTGCAGAAGGTGTAAATCAATTACGATCTCCAGAACGTTCCTTTATCATAGTGACCCATTATCAACGACTCCTGAATCACATCATACCGGATTTTGTTCACGTCCTTTCCAATGGAAAGATTTTGGCTACAGGGGACCGGACACTTGCGGAAAAACTGGAAGCAGAAGGATATGACTGGATTAAAGAAACGAATACTGTTACAGCTTAATAACTTAACATATCCATGGCAGAGCAGGAAAAGATCATTGAGCATTTGGATGCAGTGTTTCGGGATATGGAATCCCGGCTGAACGGCCGTGCCGGAAGTCGTTTGCACTCCTTCCACAAGGCTTCGTTTGAAGCTTTAAGAGTTACACATTTCCCTGACCGGAAGCATGAAGACTGGAGATACACCCCGGTACAAAGACTGATTTCTCCAAAGTATAAACTCGCGGAGAACAAACAACAATACAGCATTCCTGAAATCCCTGCACTTGATTCATATAAGATCCCGGTAATCAATGGTAAGGTGATCCTGGAGGATATTGATCCTGGATTGAAATCCGCTGGTGTCATCGTTCGGCCATTGCAAGAGGCTATGCAGCTCTCCTCATACGAATACATTGCCACAAGATGGCTTCACCCGGCAATGACTTCATCAAAACAGGCCTTCGAATTACTTAATTTTGCATTTCATTCGGGAGGTTTTGTCATTGAGATTCCGAAAAATCTGATGTTGTCTAAACCGGTGGAGATACAGATCGTACATGATGATCCTGCTATTTCATTTTCACATCCATTGTATTTCATTCATGCTGCTGAAGGAAGCAGTGTCACGGTGATTGAACGCTTCGAAAAAAATATTTCTTCGCCTGATACAACCGCAAATGGCCTAATCAACGCCCTTGCTTTTATCCACCTTGATAAAAATGCAGGTGTAAAACATATCCGGTGGCAAGATCTGCCAGAAACACAAAGCCTGGTATATAAACTTGCTGTATCTCAAAACAGAGACAGTCGGTTTGAATCATTCGCGTTTGACTTCGGAGGCGATTTGATTCGTAATAATATTGATGTGGAGCTGGATGAAAGCAATACGTATACGTCGCTGCAGGCTGGTTATCTCGCAAAACGCAGACAGTCTTTTGATCATCAGACCCGCATCAATCATAAAATGCCCCATTGCGAAAGTCATGAGTTGTATAAAGGGATCATAGATGAACAAGCCTCCGGAGCCTTCAATGGTAAAGTCTATGTTCATCCGGACGCGCAGAAAACGAATGCTTATCAGCAAAACGATTCGCTCGTGCTCTCTTCAAACGCGCTGATGAACAGTAAGCCCCAGCTTGAAATCTATGCTGATGATGTTAAATGCAGCCATGGAGCCACGATAGGACAACTTGATGAGAAATCACTGTTCTACCTGAAAGCACGCGGCATTGATCCGCAGACCGCCAGGCATATGCTCAAGGCAGCTTTTCTTGCCCAGGTGCTTGATAGTACACCTGTTGAGCCCCTGAGAAATTTTATCCGTTCAAGAATGGCATTAGAAGCATGAACTCATTGTCTTCCGGATCGTCTTTACTATTGCCTGATGATGTAGCGAACATCAGAAAGGACTTTCCCATACTCAGCAGAACGATTCATGGCAATCCACTTGTCTATCTTGATAACGCCGCTTCTAGTCAGAAGCCAATACAGGTGCTTGATCGCATGGATCACTATTACAGACATACACACGCCAACGTACATCGCGGCGTACATACCCTTAGCCAAGAGGCAACAGAATTGTTTGAAGCATCCCGGCAACGCATTGCCTCTTTTATTGGAGCTCCGGATGAAGCAGAGGTCATCTTCACCAGGGGGGCTACGGAATCCATAAACCTGGTAGCCTATACCTTCGGTCTTTCCCAGTTAATGGAAGGAGACGAAATCATTTTATCCGGCATGGAGCATCACAGCAATATTGTTCCATGGCAGATCGTGTGCGCCATGAAGAAAGCGAGCATCAAAGTTATACCGATCATTGATGATGGCACATTGGATATGGAGTGGCTTGAACGTAATCTTACCGCTAAAACAAAACTTGTCTCTGTAACGCATGTGAGCAATGCCCTCGGAACAATCAATCCTGTAGAGGAGATCATTCACTTAGCACATCAGAAAGGCATTCCGGTCATGCTGGACGGTGCCCAGGCAACGCCGCACATGAGTGTTAATGTCAAAACACTAGATGTAGATTTTTACGCCTTTTCAAGCCACAAAATGTATGGCCCCACCGGAATGGGTATACTCTATGGCAAATCCTCATGGCTTAACCTGCTCCCACCATGGCATGGCGGTGGTGAAATGATAGCAGAAGTTAAGTGGTCAGGGACAACCTACAACAAACTTCCTTTCAAATACGAAGCCGGCACACCGGACATTGCAGGCGCCATTGGCCTGGCCGCCGCCTGTGATTACATCAACAAATTTGACAGGAATGTGATGATGTATTATGAACAAGCGCTCTTAACGGCATGTACAGAAGCCATGGAAAGTATTCCTGGTGTGAAGACAGTTGGTACGGCACCCCATAAAGCTGCTGTCTATTCATTTATCATTGATGGACTTCATCCTTATGATATTGGCACATTGCTTGATCAACAAGGTATCGCAGTCCGGACAGGACATCACTGCACACAGCCGTTGATGGATAGATTCGGAATCCCAGGTACAGTACGGGCTTCCTTCGCGATATATAATACGATGGAAGAAATAGAAAAACTGGTGCAGGCCACCCGAAAAGCAATCCAAATCCTGTCCTGATGCACACGGCTCAAATAACGATTGATCATGAACAGGAAAAGGTGATTGAGGAATTTTCTCAATTTACTGATTGGACTGATAAATATGAATACCTAATAGATCTGGGTAAGGCCTTACCCGCACTTAACGAAAAATATAAAACAGAATTTCATCTTGTAAAAGGTTGCCAGTCTAAAGTCTGGTTGCACGCCTTCGTGAAGGAGGACAAACTATATCTCGAAGCTGACAGCGATACGGTAATTACCAAAGGGATTATTGCCTTGCTTATCAGAGTGCTCAATGGTCAGGAGCTAAATGATATTGAAAAAGCAGATTTGAAATTTATTGATTTGATCGGTTTGAAATCACATTTATCTCCCACCCGATCAAATGGCCTGATCAGTATGATCCAACATATCAAATCTTATGCACGCAATCTTGACGTAACAGACCCATCAGAATTATCTTCAGATCAGGCCAGTCAACAAGAGTTAATGATCCGGCAAATAAAGGAAGTATATGACCCAGAAATTCCGGTTGATATCTGGGAGCTAGGTCTGATATATACCCTGGGACTCAATGAAAATGGAAAAGTTCAAATCACAATGACGCTGACATCTCCCGCTTGCCCGGTTGCCGGCAGTCTTCCGCTTGAAGTCCAGGAGAAGTTATTGCAGCTACCTTTTGTTACAGACGTTGAACTCACCCTGGTATGGGCCCCGGCATGGAATAAAGACAGAATGAGTGATGAAGCAAAGATGGCACTGGACATGTTTTAAATAAAGGACAAATGAAGATATCAGCACAGGACGAATATGGACTCAGAATTCTCCTCCAGATAGCACGAGCGCATCCGGAGGAAGGGTTAAGCCTGTCCCAGATTGGGGAGCTGGAAAATATTTCTCAGGCTTATGCTGCCAAATTAACCAGATCGCTTCGCATGGCGGGTTTCATCCAGAGTATGCGTGGCCAAAAAGGGGGATACATTCTGGCTTTACCACCCACTGAGATTAAAGTCAACAATGTATTAAAGGCCATGGGCGGTGTGATGTATGACGACAAGTTCTGCGACAATCATGCTGGAAAACTCTCCCTTTGTACAAATTCGATTGACTGTTCTTTGCGTTCCCTATGGACTATGCTTCAATGGAATATGGACAAGTTGCTGGATCAGATAAGTCTTGCCGACTTGCTGAAATCTGAAGTCCAGGTGAATTTTAATCTGAGTATCCTCTCTGAGCAGATAATGGGATCGGAATCCTGACCCGGTTAATCTGTATCAAAAGAACAACTCCCGGTAAGAATTAGCTGGCTTAAAGGAAAGTTATAAATCAAATATTCTCCTGGAGTCAGAAAAGGATTCTTTTTTACTCGTACCTCGTTCAATTTCAATATCCCTTCATTTTTAAATGCTGCGCCGGCGTTTCCGGCCAATCCACTGATGATATCCAGATGTCTGAATTCAACTTCAAATGTATTCTCAATATCAAAAAATCCAGCGATCTGGGATGCAATGATCACTCTGGGATCACTGTTGGAATAGATGACCAAGTTCTTATCAATAACCAACCGTTGAGAGGTTATCGTTATCGTCGAACCGCTCAGTGAACTATGAAAACGAATGGTATCCCCCACTGATGCACATTCAATTGAATTGCGTAAAGTCCCGGGACCGACATCATTGGTATTGGTCACCATCAGGCTACAGGAATCGGTATCAATAAAATAGTTATTGGCATCATTCTCCGCATTGATCAGTGTGACCGGAATGGTATCATTAAAGATATTGGTATTGGGGACCAGATCATTATCATTACTGGCATCAAAGTCCTTGATCGAAAAATACCCGGAAGGCTGTATTTCGAAGATTACATAATGCCCGATCGGAACTTGAGTAAAGGAATAGCTACCGGTCGATGTGGTCAGTTGAATAGATAGTGCTATACTCGTATCTGCAATACCATCTGTATTTGCATCCTTGAAAAGACATATCGTTACATTTGACAACCCTTCGCCTACATCTGGAAATTGATCATTATCAAGATCCACAAATACGCTTCCATTGATGGTACCGGCGACCGGTGACTCAATGTAATAATTGGAGGCATCTAATTCGCTGGGAACCAGAGAAACCGGAATTATATTATCCAGCGAATCAATATTATCGACTATGTCTCCATCTTCTGAAGTATCGCCATCATCAAAGGAGTTCCAGCCTGCTGGTTGTGTCTGCACCATTACATAGTTACCCGGGATCAACGATGCCATTGAAAAAATGCCGACACTGGTGGTGAATACACTCCGGACTACAATATTGGTATCAGCTAATCCATTGGTATCTGCATCTGCATATAACCGAATATTCACACTGGATATTGGAGTCTGGGATATCGATTTGACAGTTCCAACAATATTGGAAGGGCAGTTTACAATCAAAAAAAAGAGTGATGCACTATCCGGACATTGCGCAGTAGGTGGATCCGGCGTTATCATCAGTGATACCGTTTTATTTCCGGAAATAGTATAATATGCTGAGTGTGGGCCATATCCAGTCGCAGTAGGAGGAATAGCACCCACACCAAAATTCCAATTGTAGAATACATTAGGCAACTCGGGTTGAAGTGGCTGAAAAACTCTATTTGTAAAATAACATCCCTGATCTGAACTGGCATCAATTGCTGCATCAGCGAAAGCAAAACAATCAGTTTCTGCAAGTTGGCCATAGGGTGGCGCGGATCCGGAACCGGTATACTCCCAGTTAAATTGAACTACATTTTCAATTGCTGGACCTGATTCCGTCGGAGGCGGAGCTACAACTGTGATGATGACCCCATCATCCCCGTACAGATATCCACCATTGGCAGGATCTGCTTCTAGATCCCAAACGATTGGTGGGCAGAAGGATGTACTATCAGCAAATGGTGCATCTACATCAAAACAAATCTGAAAAATTTTGGTCCATCCGGAGGTATCAATATAAAGAGGGGGCTGACTATTATCTACCAGTTGAACACCTCCGTTTACCCAATCAGCGATGCCAGGTGCTGCAAATCCAAAATAATTGGTTCCAAAACCAGGTGAGCTCTGAAATACTTGTGGTGGGTTGGGAGCAACAGGTCCGTAACCACCCTGAAAATCTCTGAAATCAAATAATTCGAGCAGCGCATCATCATAGAAGAATCTGACGTTCATTCCGAATAACTGCTGGTCCTCCATATCGGATTGTAATTCGACATCCACACAATAGTGTTCGGTAGTACAGTCATACTGAGGATTTGCGAAACGAACCGTGATCGTAGGGTTCGTCAACAATACATTGAAATTGCTGGGTGTCTTGATTGAGGAATGGGAAAACGGTTCATCCAAACCAGTTGACTTAGGTACGCCATCTCTAAGCACCAATGGATAAAATGCATCAGCCTGAAGAGAAGATGCAACGATCAAATGGAAAAAAATGAAGGTATCCCTGACAAAATGGTTATCCCTAGCTCTGAAATTAAACAGAGCAAAAATGCGCCATTTGACAGTCGGGTTTACTGTCTGCGCCGTAACGGGCAATGGGGTTATGTACACAATTTTGGTTTTTATCGGGGGTGCGAAAATAACCTTTATCTGAAAATAGCTAAGCTTTTGGAGGAAATCAAAACTAGAATCAGATGCATTTATGATATCTAAGTTAAATAATATTTGTAGTATTTCAATCAGTTATGATAAAAAATCTTCCTTTCAACTGGTGGAAAATACTCCTTTATTGAAAATTTATAATCGGGCAAAAAGCACGTATAGCGAATCGCATTTACGTAAAAACGATAAAGTGTTTAAATTAATTATATAACGAACTAGTAATCAGCAATTAGCAAATCGGAATATTTGCCTCCGATTTGCAGCTGTTTCTAAGAACGAAAATCTCCCAAGCGATATCAGCCAAGCAATATTCAAAACTGTTTTGAAAAAAATTAGGTTATCCTGCCGGCTAGATGCCATAACGCATTGTCGGAAGCAACAATTTTCAGCCAATCTTGAGTTGAGGTCATGGGGAACTTACCTATGGAATCTCGATAAAACAATTTCCGATAGGGGAAAATTGGCTATCCTTATAATTCCTAATAAGGTACTGACCGGTAGCCAAATTTGGATTCTTGAAGACCTTTACGTTAATGAATTTGAGAACTCCGTCATTCATAAATGCCGCCCCACCATTATCAGGCACCTGAAGACCGCTGGTGAAATCGATATCCTTAAATTCCACAGTTGTATTATCGGTTATAATAAACAATCCGGCTATTTGCGAAGTAATTTTCACACGCGGCGTTAGGCTCGAACGGATAAATAACTTTTTACTGAGACTCAATTTACTGCTGGTCAACGTAATAGTAGCTCCTGCCATTCCCGTTCCAAAGACAATGGTATCCCCGGAATACGCGCATTGACATGCAGCTCGCAGCGTATTGGCACCAGCATCGGCATTACTGGTGACGGTCTTATTACAAGAGCCGCAATCGATTGAAATAGTTGACATCTGAATCGGCTCACCATAAGGAGGTGAACCATTGCCTGTATAATGCCAATTAAACTGGTTGACATGCTCAAAGACATTACCTCCGCCGACCAATGACATCACAGGCCCTCCACTACCGGGTACAAAGCCCCCATCAGCAGGATCTGCTTCAAGATCCCATAACACAGAAGGCCAGAAGTTTGTTTCACTACCATTATGATAATCTACTGTGAAGCAAGCCTGGTAGAGTTTGGTCCAACCGGATGTAGAAATATAGATTGCAGGTGCACTTGTATTAACCTTTTGAATGGCGCCATTTATATAATCAGCTCCATCCGTAAAGTTGAACCATGGAATGCCGGCAGTATTGTAATTGACATTGGCAGGGCTAGGAGAAACTGCTCCATACCCACCCTGAAAACCTCTCAGGTTGACATATTCCAGGATCCTGTCATCAATGAAAAACCTCACGTTCATTCCAAACAATTCCTTATTGGCCAAGTCAGACTGAAATTCGACATCGAGACAATACTCATACGTACTGCAAGAAAACTGAGGGTTGTTGAATCTGACAGTAATGTTTGGATCCACCACAGCATTCGCTCTACTGACCGGATCGGGTTCGCCCCCAACTTCACTGTAAACAACAACCTTAGTGGCTGCGAGTGAAGCGGCAGCAGTAGATCTTGCGGGAATCATTCCAAAAAGCAAGCAACACAAGCCAAGAAGCAGGGAATACTTACCAATACGGAATCCAAATGGCGACCAATGCGTCACCGGAGCGTTAACATGAAACACGTTAATACGGAGACAAGATGATGATATCATATGTGTGCTTTAATAAAATTAAGTATAACATTGACGGTGTAAAATCAAGTTATTCTTTAGGTGGTTATGCAATCATCTTTCGGGGGGTGGTTTTGATTTATTAATTAAAAAGTCGACTAAATTAACCAATGTCATGCATATTTCAAGCCATTTCAATAAAATAATTCTACCCAACTACAATTTTTCTTAGGTCCTTGCATTTTTTTCCATTCCTTCAACCAAGTTGATTCAACCTGTTTTTAAACTGGTCAAATTCAATCTCCCCTACCTATTAAATTGTATCATATTAACTATGTTGCTTTTATACATATTAATTTATATATATATATATATTAGATTATCAATGCCAACGTCCAAAGGAATTGTTTTCACTGGCTACATGACTTAAGAGGTATTGCTAAGCTGGTTGCTTAATTATTTTACAAATGAAAAGTCTTATTTCCCACTCAACTCAAATTGCTAAGCGTTAATTCACTTCCTTTAGGGACAGCAACACCGCTATAAGAGAAAAAATGGCAAATGTTACCTATCATCCAGGTCCTTTACGCTTTGCCTATGGCTAGGGTCAATTTGATTTAAAGAGATAAGCTATGGGATTACAAACCTTTGGCTCAATTGGTATCGGTGATCAGTAGCAACAGCAAAATAAACACCAGCCGGTAAGGCCAAAGGCAAACAAAGCTGGTTGGTTTGAAGGGATTCAGCTTTCAGTTGCCTCCCCAGCTGATCAAAAATCTGCAATTGCCATATCTTATATTCAGTGCCCTCAATAGATAATTGCTGTGATCCTGGGTGAAACTGTAGTACAAATTCTTCATATCTAGGAACTTGCGATGAAACGACATCACATTCGGGCAATTGACTGCAATATGCCCTTCTGACCAGAGAGCAATCCGTGATAAAGGGGTTTACCTTTCCGTCCTGGTAATGAGCGATTATATCATTGCGCTGCAGCTCTGATACATCAACAGGATCCTGCTCATGCCAATCACATAAATAGGTAAGTTGGGAAGCAAAGAAAAACGGATCTGCCGCAAGAGCATCCGCTCTGTAGATCGTCCAGAAATAAAACATAGCCCTTGCGATGTCCCCTTTGACTGATTCGCGGGGTTCAAAAGATCCGCTGGCATATTCGCTGTAGGCATTGATATTGTTGCCAGGCTTAACCGCCATCTCTGTATCTCTGAAATACCACTTTTGAGTAAGATTATCCGGAATGTCCGCAAACGGAAAATTGGCCCGATCTGAATTGATGTCAGTCCTAGATGGAAATAAATGATACATGTTTACATTGCCATCGGTCCCTTCCCCAGCACCCTTTGCTTGCGGCCAACCATGTTCAAGATTCATCGATTCAATTTCAAGACCTGTCCCAAATAACCACTGGGAAGGGTCAACCCCAGCAGGCAAAAACTTAGCGAACCCAGAATAGATACAACGGACACTATCCGTTTCAGCAAAGACCTTTGCATATAAGGTATCCCGTACCTGACTATCATTGAGTAACTGGCCAGGGGTATACGCATCTCTTAAAGCGTCAGTTAGTTGCTCCCCCTCAAGCCCGGGAAACAATTGTGCATTCCCTGACTGAACGGATCCGCAGCAAAGCAAGATCACTATTACTTTCCTCCATGCCCGGAGGACATCAAGCACACATAATTCTATCATGATGGTAATAATTGATCTTAAGCCCACAAAACAAGCGGTATGTTATGAATTAACTTCCCCTTTATCAGAAAATCGCGAGCAGGCTGCTTTTGCTGTGTTCGAAGTGCAGAAGAGATCAAAAAAATTTAGCCGCCTTTCAAAAACTAAAATCAACTGAGGATCGCCTGTTCAATTGGGTAAAAATGTTTCTGGATTTTTGTCCATAGGGAGTGTCTACTGTCAATGTATATTTTCCAGGTTCCATATCTTCAAAAGCAACTTTGCCGTCGGCACCTATTACCCAAACTGACGGGTCTGACCATGTTCGTCGTTTATTATACCATTCAAACCTCTACTGAAATATCTATCAAACGCTTTCCAAAATTACTACTTGCTGCGTAATTCGGGCTGGCAGACAGTTGATTTTCAACAATGAGCTATAAAATCTAAAAGCAGGAAAATTGTATTTCTATCCTTTGATTTTAAAATCCACCGTTATTGTACCACACTGTTCTTCAATCTCACTGAGCGTAAACTTGAATTGCAGAGCGGCTTTGCGGGCTATTTCCTTTAACTCGGAATCGGTGGTTGTCGAACCTTTCTGCGTGTAGTCTGCCTTGATCACTTTTCCATTTTTATCAACACAAACACTAATGACTATCCTACCGGTTTTCTGACTCCGGTCGCTTATCTGAGGTTCATGCAGAACTCCGCGATTACCGAGTCCCCCTCCGACTCTACCACTTCCTTTACTGATACCTTCAAGAATATTTGAATTGGGATCACCGTTTGGTTCTCCCTGGCTGCCCGGTTTTCCTGTATTTCCCTTTCCACTTCCTCCCAACAGGTCTCCGTAAGACTTTTTGGTTTTGTTGTATGCTTCCTGGCGACTGGCTTCTTCTGCGGCTTTTCTTTGTGCATCTGCCTGGGCTGCTTTCCTTGCGGCTGCTTCTTTAGTTACAACCGTACTTTCCTGAGTACTCGTTATACTTTTCTGGGAAACCTGTTTTGCCGGTGTAGCAGGCGTAATTTGTTCAACCTGTTTCTTTTCCTGCCGTTCTTCCGGCTTAGGAGCAATTTCATGATCAGTTCCTTTTGGGGTTTCATCACCTTGCCCCTCATCTTGGAGTCCAAGATTTACTAAGAGTCCTTCCTCCTCCGGGGGCGGGGTTTTGTTGACAATCATTGGCAGAAACAAAGCAATGATGACAAGGATATGGGTGATCAAACTTACAATCCAGCCTTTACCCTGGGACGTTTGCTCCTGGGGATTTAATGCAGAATCAAGACTATTCATCGTTCAAAAAGATTAAGATGACATCAATACGTAACGTCCGTTAGAAGACCCTATGTACATCAACGGGTTAAAATTAAGGGATTATTTTCATATTATAAAAATAATTAATGTATAAAGTTTTGACAGGGTATCCATGCATCATCGAATCAGGGGATTCCCGTAAAAAAACTGATTGTGCGGGAATACTTTATACAGGTAAACCGGAGCAACTGGTCCCGTCTATCATCAGCATTCTTTATCTTACACCCACATGTAATCTGCTTCATTTTCATGCGAATAATAAAAAAAATAGCCGTACTCGGATCGGGTGTAATGGGTTCCGGCATTGCCTGCCACTTTGCTAATGCAGGCTTTCAGGTTCTGATGCTTGACTTACCCGGTTCGGGCGAAAATCAACGCCGAAACCAGGTAGCAGAAGATGCGCTTGCATTTGCTGTTAAACAAAAGCCTGCTCCACTTTATCATTCAGAGTTTATTTCCAGAATCACCACCGGCAACTTTGAGGATGACCTTCCAAAAATCAAGGAAGCCGACTGGATCATAGAGGTGATCGTCGAAAAGCTTGAAATTAAAAAATCGCTTTTTGAACGTGTAGACCAATACAGACGGTCTGGATCCATCGTGAGTTCCAACACCTCCGGTATTCCTATTCATCAGATGAATGAAGGACGATCAGATGATTTTAAAAAACATTTTTTAGGGACTCACTTTTTTAATCCACCCAGATATCTGCGCCTGTTGGAGATCATACCTACACCAGACACGGATAAGGCGTTGGTTAATTTCCTGATGCAGTTTGGTGATAGGTTCTTAGGCAAACAAACTGTCCTTTGTAAGGATACACCTGCGTTTATAGCTAACCGTGTCGGTGTATACAGTATGGCACGCATATTTCAATTAACGGAAGAACTTGGTCTCCCTATCAGTACGGTTGACAAACTGACTGGTCCGGTTATTGGCAGACCTAATACTGGAACCTTTAGACTGTCTGACCTCGTAGGCCACGACACAGGCGTGAAGGTGATGCAAGGTATTCAACACAATTGTCCGGATGATGAACAAGCTGGTGCTTTCAATGTGCCGGGATATATGCAGTTTCTTTTGGACAACAAATTCCTGGGCAATAAAACCGGCCAGGGCTTTTATAAAAAAGGCGAAGGAAAAAATGCTAAAGGACAAACTGAATATTTGTCACTCAATCTTAAAACCCTTGAATATGGTAGTGACCCCAGAATAGACCTTCCTTCTCTGGGGCTTTCAAAACAAATAGACGATCCGGAAAAAAGAATCAAAACTATTTATGATGCTCCTGATGAAGGGGGGAAATTAATCAAACAACATCTGCTTGGTCTTTTCGCCTATGTAAGCAACCGCATACCGGAAATCGCAGACTCTATCAATAGCATTGATAATGCATTGAAAGCAGGATTTGCATGGTCATTTGGCCCTTTCGAATACTGGGATATCATTGGCGTAAAGAAAGGGCTCGACGATGCAAAGTCATCCGGTCTAACTATTAGCCCTTGGGTACAAAAAATGCTGGATGATGGAATTGAATCCTTCTACACCCTGAAGGATGGTAAAACAATGGTGTATCATCCGGAGCTGCAGGCCTATGCCCCTATACAGGGAGCTGAAACGAAGGTTAACCTCCAGACTCTTCGTGCTCAATCTCCTGTGTATCGAAACGATGAAGCGGTCCTTCATGATATTGGTGATGGTGTACTTTGTTTCGAATTCAGAAGCAAGGCAAACGTTATCGGGGAAGGTATCTTGCGTGGCATCAACGAATCCATCAGGATAGCTGAAGATGAAGGATGGAAGGGTTTGGTGATTGGCAACCAGGCCACAAATTTTTCAGTAGGCGCTAACCTCATGCTCATCGGCATGATGGCATTTCAGGAAGAATGGGATGACCTTGATATGGCTGTAAATTACTTCCAGCAGACATCTATGCGATGCAGGTATGCGGCAGTGCCTGTGGTTGCCGCTACGCAAGGTTATGTTTTTGGTGGCGGATGTGAGATTTCGATGCATTGCGATGGCGTAGCTGCTGCCGCTGAATCATACATTGGATTAGTGGAAGCAGGTGTTGGATTAATTCCTGGTGGAGGAGGTACAAAGGAATTTGCCGTAAGATTATCAGAGTCCTTCGGAAATGGTGATGTACAGATACCTAAACTAATTGATTATTGTAAAACCCTTGCTACAGCATCGGTGGCCACTTCAGCATACGAAGCATTTGATCTGGGTTACCTGGTTAAAGGTAGAGATGAAGTTGTCATCAATCTCAACAATTCAATATCTGAAGCAAAGCGTAAAGTACTTGACCTGAGTCAGAATTATATTACACCGATTCCAAAATCAGATATCCTGGTATTGGGCAGACAAGGACTTGCATCCTTATATGCTTTTGCAAATGAATTCAGACTTGGAGCTTTTGGCTCGGCACATGATATTAAAATAGTTCACAAACTTGCCTGGGTCATATGCGGTGGAGACCTGACTGGATCTCAACTGGTCAATGAACAATACCTGTTGGACCTTGAAAGAGAAGCCTTCTTATCACTTTGTGGAGAGAAGAAAACGCTGGAAAGGATTCAGTACATGCTCGAAAATAATAAGCCCTTAAGAAATTAGAAGTGAGCAGGTAGCAGCGAGCAGTTGGAAGTGAAGAATGCTGTGTGAGGAGTTAGTAATAATACGATGGAATTTGGTAGTAAATAGCTAAACAATTAACCATTTAAACATTTAAACACCAAACAATAAAATGGCTTATATCGTAAAAGCATACCGGACAGCGGTAGGTAAAGCCGGAAGAGGCGGATTCAGCAACTATAGATCAGATGATCTTGCCGTAGATCTAATAAGTTATCTTTTAGCACAAGTGCCTCAACTGGATCCTAAGCGGGTAGATGATGTCATAGTGGGTTGTGCAAATCCGGAAGGAGAACAGGGCCTTCAGATAGGGCGATTGATTTCCATGCGGGCACTTGGGCATGAGGTACCCGGAATGACTATAAATCGCTATTGCGCTTCCGGACTGGAAGCCATTTCGATTGCGGTCGCAAAAATTAAAGCAGGTATGGGGCAATGTTATATTGCCGGAGGAACGGAGTCCATGAGTATGATACCGATGACGGGCTACAAATTTGCCCCTAACTATAAAGTTGCATCCACTACCCCCGATTACCTCGCCAGCATGGGTGCTACTGCTGAAGCCGTAGCTGAAAGGTATGGCATCAGCCGTGAGGATGCTGATACATTCGCTTTACGATCACATGTTCGTGCAGCAAACGCGCTAGATATGGGATACTTCAAGGACGAAATTGTTCCGATCACCGTTGATCATGTCGTTGTCAAAGAAGGCAAAAAAGTAAGCACCACCTTTGTCGTTGATACTGATGAAGGTGTCCGACGAAGCACCTCATATGATGCGCTTGCCAAACTAAAACCTGCTTTCAAACAAGGAGGAATGGTCACCGCCGGAAATTCTTCGCAGACTTCAGACGGTGCTGCTTTTGTACTGGTCATGAGTGAAGCCTTGGTTAAAGAATTAAACCTCGATCCTATAGCGAGATTAATCAGTTGCAGTGTTGCTGGTGTTGACCCGCTTTATATGGGTATTGGGCCCTGTGCAGCCATCCCGAAAGCGCTCAAACAAGCAGGCATCACCATCAATGACATTAATCTCATTGAACTGAATGAAGCGTTCGCTACTCAATCGCTGGCTGTCATCCGTATAGCTGGCCTGGATCCGGAACTGGTCAATGTCAATGGCGGAGCAATAGCACTAGGCCATCCATTGGGATGTACAGGGGCAAAATTATCCACCCAACTATTTAATGAATTGAAACGACGTAATCAGAAATATGGAATGGTCACCGCATGCGTAGGTGGCGGTCAGGGTATCGCAGGTATTTACGAGATGATGTAATTTGTTGACGTAAATAGATTTCAGATATCAGAAGCTAAATTTCAGATGTCAGATACCAGATACCAGATACCAGAAGCTAGATTTCAGATTTCAGATACCAGATTTCAGATACTAATATCAAGCTCTCAACCAACTGAGAACGACCCACAACTCATGCTTCGGCTTGCTATCCCGCATCCATGTGCTTCAGCTCAGCAACCACAACTCATGCTTCGGCTTGCTATCCCGCATCCATGTGCTTCAGCTCAGCAACCATAACTCATAACTCATGCTTCGGCTTGCTATCCCGCATCAATGTGCTTCAGCTCAGCAACCATAACTCATAACTCACTGAAGTATCTTCTCTAAATCTGCCGGTGAATAGCTGACAGATTTCAGTACTTTCTTATCAGTAGTCCGATAAACTAAAAATCCATGGTGACTTTCCTTGATAAAGCCTTGGGTACCGTCCTTCTCCATGTAAAATGCTAGCGTCTCTTCCGCTGTGCCATAATCTTCACACACTTTGCTCATATTGGATCGCTGTACTTCTTCAAAGAGTGCTTTAAACTTATGTCCCAGACCAAATTCGAGTATAGCGCCCGAAAGGACGTATTGAAGATCACTCAATGCATCAGCTACAGCCGTGATGTCCTTGTCCCGTATAGCTTCTTTCAATTCATCAAGCTCCTCTTGCAACAAGTTTATACGCAACGCGCATCTGTCTTCACCCGGTATAGCCGGAGACTCAAGGATTGGTAAGTGAAAAGTACGGTGAAATGCTGCAACATCATTGAGTGGAGCGGGTTCAGGAAAAACATGATCTGCCATTAGGTATCTGTTTAGAATGCAAATATATCAGGAATGTGTTGCTTGTCTGGAACTAAAAAGCCCCTGAGGAATTCACACACCAGGGGCTTTTAAATCTTTCATATTTACCTGTTAGTTTCCCAGAGCAGCCAGTTTCTGCTTGTAGGCATCCACCAGGTCGAAGTTATCCTGACGTGCATAAATTTCTTTCAATGCAATCAATGTATTGATATCTTTTGGAGCCAATTCTTCGGCCTGCTGGAAAAACGGAAGCGCCTTTACAAACGCATCATCCATCTGCACCTTCTTGGCATCATACTTCTTTGTGCCTGCAGGGGTGTAATCATTTGACAATGTATTCAATTCGATGGAATAAGCGGCCGCCTTATTATACCACAAAGCTCCTATACTATAGACCGCATCAAAACTCTTCGCATCTTTTGCCAGAGCTTGATGATAATAGGACATAGCTTTTGTAAAACTTTCTTCTGCTGCAGTTGGATCTGTTGCAGACTGGTCCTGATAAAGCTTATCATAAATCTGTCCCAGGGTAATATAAATAGAAACATTGTTGGGGTCCAAAGCAGCAGCTTTTTCAAGTTTCTCCACCAAGCTTACCAATTCTCCCTTGACCAACAATTGGTTGATTTCAGCGTACAGCAGTGCTGTATCATCTGGATACTTCTCACGTGCAACTTTCAGGTATTGTTCTGATAATGCCGGATCTTCATCCTTGTAAAGGTTAATTAATGCTTCATAAACGCCCGCTTCAGCTATGCCTTGATCGACCAATTGTTTATACACAGCCTTTGCTTCCTCAATCATACCGGCCTGCTGAGCGCACAAACCACTGTAGTAAAGTGCTTTTGGCTGCTCTGTTGCATCAAATGTGGTAGGTTCATTATTCTTCTTAAGTAATACATAACCATCATACGTTGCTTTAAAAGCATCATATGCTCCTTCATAATTCTGGGTCTGGTATAAGGCTGAGCCCATGTAATATACATTCTGAATACCTGCAGAGAGGGCTTTCATCGCATCCTTGGTCTGGTAGGATTTATCGGAGAGTTCAGCAGCCATCTTGAATCCCTTAAAGGCCTTTCCGGAGGCCATCGGATCACCTACCTTATAGGCAGGATCGATCACAAAATGAGCAACGTCCGTATTGACGACGGTTATAAAGATATCTCCATATGTTTGCCATGCCGTTGGGTCAATCTTCACTAATGGATCATCGATAGACGCATTGGCCAAGGTTACAGCCTCCTGCAATTTATCAGCGCTTCCCGAAGGGTCAAGATTGTAGGTACCCAACAATCTTGCAGCTTTCTTAATGTCCTTTACAGGATCCTGAGCCTGAAGGCCTAAACCTGCACAAGCAAAAAGAAAAAGAAACAGTACTTTTTTCATTTACGAGTTGATTTATTCAAGTGAATCAGTTTTAAATATTTAAAACCAGGATAACGACGAATTAAATCGTGAGTATACGTTTTCCTTTTGTTAACGTCCAATTAATAAAGTACTAAAATATCGCCTACCGGTCTTAGATTTAGCTACCCAGTTAAAATAATAGAGATACAATTCTACCCTATTCTTCTTCGCTGCTGTCTTCGACAGGGTTACCTGATGTCTCTTCGTTCTTAATCACCCCGATATCTGCAATCCTGTCATCATCCGTCAGGTTGATCAAACGTACACCCTGTGTCTTTCTACCCATGACACGGATTTCAGTGACCGGCATTCTGATCGTAACCCCGGATTCATTGATAATCATCAGATCATCATTTTCCTCCACAGCTTTGATCGCAATCAATTGACCTGTTTTCTCGGTTATCTTCAGGGTACCGACTCCCTTAGCACCTCTTTTGGTTTTACGATACTCTTCCAGTTCAGAACGTTTTCCGTATCCGTTTTCTGATATTACCAGGATCGTAGAGAGTTTATCATCCCCACTAACCGTAAGCATACCGACCACTTCATCGTCTTCACCCTGCAAAGTCATCCCTCGTACACCTGCGGCAGGTCTTCCCATACTTCTGACGTCATCTTCATTAAAACGAACAGCATAACCCTTCTTATTGGCCATCACGATCTCACTGTGACCATCGGTCAATCGGGCGTCAATGAGTGTATCACCTTCATTGATCGTCAATGCCCGTATTTTACTGATATTAGATTTGGCGTACTCCTCGACAAGTGTTTTTTTCACAGTTCCTTTCTTGGTGCAGAAAAGAATGTAGTGGCTGTTCATGAACTCCTTATCCTCAATATTCTTGATGATGATGTATGCCTTGATCTTATCTTCTTTAGGCAGTTCAATCAAATTTTGAATCACCCGGCCCTGAGAAGTTTTTGAGGCTTCAGGTATTTCATAGACCCTGATCTTATAAAAGATACCCTGTTCGCTGAGCAAAAAGAGATAATTATGGGCACTTGCTATAAACATATGCTCAATAAAGTCCTCCTGCCTTGTACTGCTGCCTTTTGATCCTCTCCCGCCTCTGCCCTGTATTCTGTATTCAGAAATATTGGTACGCTTGACATAACCAAGATGAGATATCGTCACCACCATGTCCTCATCCGGGATCATATCTTCAATACTGATTTCTCCGTCAGCGAAGGTGATCTCTGTTCTGCGGGTATCACCATATTTTTCATTGATCTCCTTCAACTCCGTCTTGATGATTCCTCTGCGTCTGCCCTCATTGGCCAGAATGTCTTTGAGATCTTCAATGATTTTGATGAGGCCGTCATATTCCTCCTTGATTTTTAGCCTTTCAAGACCTACAAGACGCTGCAATCTCATTTCGAGAATTGCCTTCGTCTGGGCATCTGACAAGCCAAATCTTTCTACCAAACCAATATGCGCCTCATCAACTGTTTTTGATTCCCGAATGATTCTGATGACTTCATCCAGATTGTCTAGTGCGATCAAAAGACCTTCGAGTATATGGGCTCGCTCTTCTGCCTTCCTGAGTTCAAAAGTGGTTCTCCTGACAATCACTTCCAGCCTGAAAAGTACAAATTCATCAATAAGTTGGCGTAGGCTCAGGGTACGCGGACGTCCATGCACTAACGCAATATTGTTGATGCCGTAGGAAGTCTGCAGCGGGGTAAATTTGTATAACTGGCTTAGCACCACATTCGCAATGGCATCACGTTTCAATTCCACCACGATCCGGATGCCTTCTCTGCTTGATTCATCCTGCACATAAGAAATACCCGTAACCTTCTCAGTTGTTTTGAGCTCATCAATTGCTTTGACGAGATTGGCCTTATTAACCTGGTATGGAATCTCCTTTATGATGATGACATCATTACCATGCTGGCCTTCCTGTATCTCTGCCACTCCTCGTAGGACTACACGTCCACGGCCAGTCTCGTAGGCTTCGCGGATGCCATCCACACCATAAATAATACCGCCTGTTGGAAAATCAGGAGCCTTAATGTATTTCATTAACTCATCAAGCGTAAGTTCCGGATTATCAATAATAGCATTAATCCCTTCAACAACTTCCGTCAGGTTGTGAGGAAGCATATTTGTTGCCATTCCTACAGCAATTCCGCTCGAACCATTAATCAACAGGTTAGGGATCTTGGCGGGTAGAACTGATGGTTCTTCCAGAGAATCATCAAAATTTAACTGAAAGTCAACGGTTTCCTTTTCAATATCATCTAATAATTCATCCGCTATTCGCATGAGTTTGGCCTCGGTATATCGCATGGCAGCGGGGCTATCCCCGTCCATACTACCAAAGTTACCCTGTGGATTTACCAATGGGTACCTGAGCGACCAATCCTGGGCCATACGAACCATCGAATCATAGACAGCGGTATCCCCATGCGGGTGATACTTTCCTAAAACCTCCCCGACAATTCTCGCTGATTTCTTAAAGGTTTTATTGTAACCCAGCCCCAATTCATGCATTCCGTACAATACACGTCGGTGTACCGGCTTCAATCCATCACGCACATCAGGCAATGCTCTTGACACAATAACCGACATCGAGTAGTCGATGTAGGCCGACTTTAACTCATCTTCGATGTTAATCGGTATAACTCTTAGATTATCAGACATATATAATTATGAAATGAATTCAAATTGAATGGCGCAAAGATACATATTTATCCCCTCTTTTTGAAGCAAAAAGCGCAGATAGTTCGGTTCTTTTTGGCCTTAGAAAAATGAGGAGATGCATAATTTAAATTCAATTTATTTATAATACACAATTCATTGCTTTTCAACACATTGAATTGCTATAAAGAAAATATATTCAAACCTTTTGTCAGCTTGATGGGAGCGGCGTTGAGTTAATGGCTATTTTTGCACCAATTGAATCAGGTAAAACCATATCAATCAGCGGATAAGGACAAAAAACAGGAGGTTGAACTCATGTTTGATAAAATATCAGGCAAGTATGACCTTCTCAATAAAGTTCTTTCTTTAGGTATCGACCGAAACTGGCGAAAACAAGCTCTTTCCCTCCTGATTCCTCATAATCCTCAGCATCTCCTTGACGTCGCTACAGGTACAGGGGATATGGCCTTTATGGCCGATAAAATCATCCATCCGGCTAAGATTACGGGGATTGACCTTTCTATGGGAATGCTGGATGTTGCAAAGCGAAGATTAACAGACCCTAATCTCAAATCCAAGGCAGCAATTGAATTCCTTAAAGGAGATGCAGAGAATCTACCGTTTGGTGACAACTCCTTCGACGCTGCAACCGTGACATTTGGGGTTAGAAATTTCGGAGATCTTCATAAAGGCCTTTCTGAAATGCGGCGGGTTCTGCAGACCGGAGCACCTATTGTGGTGCTGGAATTTACGAAACCAAAGATTTTTCCGGTTAGACAACTTTTTGATATATACTTCAGGCACATTCTTCCGTTAATTGGATCATGGACCTCAGGAGATGGAAGAGCATACAAATACCTTTATGAATCTGTTCAGGCTTTTCCGGACTATGAAGCTTTCAATCAGGAACTTATCAAAGCGGGTTTTGACAGACCCGCCTTCATTCCCCTATCACTAGGCATATGCTCTATCTACATCGCTTACAAATCATAGCACTCTTTTGCCTGGCCCTGATACCATTGACCGGATCAGCCCAGTATAGCAAAGGCAACCATAACTTCCGGGACTTCCAGAATAAGGCTTATTATTTTGGTCTGACCTTTGGGTATAACAGTTCCAATTTTCAAATAGCTTATTCAAAAAACGCGATTCTGAATGATAGTTTCAGAGTAGTTGAAGGCATTAGAAGTCCGGGACTAAATGTCTCCATGATTGCCAACATGAAACTTGGTGAATATTTCGATTTCAGGTTTTTACCTGGATTTTCTTTCGTGAATCATAAGATTTCCTACTTGCCAACTACGACCAATTCCGAACAGGTAAGGGATATTGAAAGCGTACTGGTTCAGATACCTTTCCAGGTCAGATTTAAGTCAGATCCCTTTCATGATATGAGAGTTTTCGTCCTTGGAGGAATCAAATACACATATGACGTTGCCTCAAACGCCAGGATTCGAGAGGAACAAGCGAACCGTGCCATTTTGTTATCACCGCATGATTTTGCAGTTGAAGTCGGCGGTGGATTTCAATTCTTTTTCCCCTTTTTTATTTTCTCTCCTGAATTGAAATACTCCCAGGGCATTGGAAATGTCCTGATTTATAATAACAAATTGGAGCAAACGAATATTGCGGAGAAGGTGTTTTCACGAGCGTTCACAATCAGCCTTCACTTTGAAGGTTGATGTACTCTATGATCTCGTTAAAAAAATTAACGAACAAACCATCAATCTGCTCCTGATGTAAGTCGTATGCTTGCATCGCATCAGGTATCGTGTTTTCAAATGCAGCCCTTTTGCTCAGCATGATCAAAGTCTGTTTAATTCGCTCCCTATTCTTACAGGATTCCAACCATTGATGACCTAGCATTCGGCTGATCCGGGGATAGAGGCGATCCGGGAGATAAACAAGATTTGCGTTTACCACCTCGTATTTGTCCTGGCAAAAATCTTCAATAGAAACGGGGTAGAATTGATCCCAATATTTAGACAATGTAAAATCCATCAGAACATCAGCGACCACCGGCGTGTATTTCCCTTGGAACGGTCTTAGCAGTTTCATGATTTCGTTAACTGCAGCGTGCTGGTCAGTAAAGGCGTCAATGGCCTTATGCCGCTGGATGCCAATCAGGATAGCAGCATCAAGACCTGCATAATCGCGAGGTTTGAGCAGATCTCCCCACAAATTGCCCATCAGAATAAGAGAATCCTCAGGAGATAACAGTGCATGAGCCAGGTAATTCATAGGATTCCGGAATTCACGAAGAAGAGAATACTATCTTTGCGCCCTCAAAATGATCCGTTACTTACGAATATCGCTTTTATGGGCTTGAAATGTGGAATTGTAGGACTACCAAACGTTGGAAAATCCACTTTGTTTAATGCACTTACTTCTGCAGGAGCGCTTGCAGCCAATTACCCTTTTGCTACCAAGGAGCCAAACATCGGAGTTGTGACAGTCCCTGATCCTCGGCTTGATGAACTGGCTAAACTGATTAATCCTCAACGCACCTTACCAACTGCGGTTGACATCCTTGATATCGCCGGGCTGATCAAAGGGGCATCCCAGGGTGAGGGATTAGGCAATCAGTTCCTTGCCAACATCAGGGAAGTAGATGCTATTCTACATGTAGTTCGCTGCTTTGATGACGATAACGTTGTGCATGTAGATGGCAGTGTCAATCCTGTGAGAGACAAGGAAATCATTGACATTGAACTTGGCCTCAAAGACCTTGAATCTGTGGAGAAGAGGATTGACCGTGCCTCCAAATCCGCGAAAAGTGGTAAGAAAGAGGACGTAGATCTTGTAGCTTGGCTCAATCAATTGAAAACGCACTTGCTTGCTGGCAAAGCGGCGAGGAGTTTTGAAGTTCCAGATCAACAGAGCGACGCAATGCGCGAAATGATGTTGCTGACAGCCAAACCTGTATTATATGTGTGCAATGTGGATGAAGCTTCATCTGTAAATGGAAACAAATATTCTGAGCTGCTGAAAGGAGCCATTGCCAATGAAGGTGCCGGACTGATCTGCATCAGCGCGGCCATTGAGTCTGACATAGCTGCACTTGACACACTTGAAGAGCGCATGGAATTTGTCAAAGACCTTGGACTGGCAGAGCCCGGAGTCAACAGAGTCATTGTAGCTGCCTATGATCTGCTCCATCTGATCACCTATTTTACTGCAGGTGTTAAGGAGGTACGCGCCTGGACAGTGCGTAAAGGAAGTAAAGCCCCACAGGCAGCCGGTGTCATCCACACGGACTTTGAAAAAGGATTTATCCGTGCTGAGGTCATCAAGTACGATGATTTTATCAAGTTTGGCTCAGAAGCTGCCGTAAAGGAAGCCGGTAAAATGGGGGTTGAAGGCAAAGAATATATCGTGCAGGACGGAGACATCATGCACTTCAGGTTTAATGTCTGATATTCCTTACGATTGCTAACGGCTCACTTTCGCCTATCTATACATCACGGATTTCACCGCTGCCATCACTTTAGCAGGATTTGGCAAATACTCATCCACAAGGGTTGGTGCATAAGGTAATGATGTATCTGCGCTATTGACTCTGGTGACCGGTGCATCGAGATAATCAAAAGCATACTTTTGAATCTGGTAAGCAACTTCTGATGAAACGCCTGCAAATGGCCATGATTCATCCACCACCACGATCCTGTTTGTCTTTCGTACAGAATTGATGATGGTTTCATGATCAAGTGGGCGAATGGTACGAAGGTCTATCACTTCAGCAGAGATACCTTCCTTCGCCAGTTCTTCTGCTGCCTTTTTTACCACTTCCATCATTTTATTAAACGATACGATGGTAACATCGGTACCTTCTCTGCGTATGGCAGCTTTACCGATCGGCACCAGGTAATCTCCTTCAGGAACATCTCCCTTGAAGCCGTAAAAACTCTCGCTTTCCATAAAGCAAACAGGGTCGTTATCCCTGATGGCGGATTTGATCAATCCTTTTGTGTCTGCCGGATCAACACAACTTATTACTTTCAGTCCCGGGCAATTTGCAAGCCATGATTCAAACATCTGGCTATGTTGCTGAGCTAATTGACCTGCTGATCCACTTGGGCCTCTGAATACGATTGGACAGGAAAAATTTCCGGCTGACTGTGAGAGAGTTTTAGCTGCATTATTGACAATCTGGTCAAATGCAAGAACTGCAAAATTCCATGTCATGAATTCCACAATAGGCCTCAGCCCATTCATCGCTGCTCCGACACCGATACCCGCAAATCCAAGTTCAGCTATAGGAGTGTCAATCACCCGCTTAGGCCCAAACTCGTCAAGCATGCCTTTACTTACCTTGTACGCCCCATTGTATTCGGCAACTTCCTCTCCCATTAAAAAGACTGTCTGGTCTCTGCGCATTTCCTCGATCATCCCTTCCCGAATAGCGTCTCTTAAGGTTAATTCTCTGGCCATGAATATTACTTGTTTTTTGTGACCGCAAAACTAACAAATCCTGAGCACCTGAATAATCCGGCTTTCGGAATAACTCATATTAGGGTTTTCGTTCATATTATTAACTTTACATCATCTTGAAGACATTTGCATTTGCTTATACTCCATATTACTGGCTTACGGTCACTAGCCTTGCTGTCCTTTTATTCCTGGGCGGTTTGTTTGCGAGTAGTTTCTGGTTCTCAGATCGTTGGGAGGATCTATTTAAAGAAAATATTGAATTCCTGGTGGAATGTGAGTCAGGCCTTGACGAGGCTAAACTGGTTCCACTGGAAAGCAAGTTGAGTACCATCGAAGGGATCCGCGACCTGCGATATGTATCTGCTGAAGAGGCAATGAAGGTGATGCAGGAGGAACTTGGTGAACTGGCTTTGCCCGACAGCATGGACAATCCGTTCCGTGGGTCATTCAGATTCAAACTGGATCCTTCTAAAGTAGACACGGCATACGCTCACGCTCTGGATAGAGCGTTATCTGGAATTGAGGGCGTCAGCGCATTTTATTACCCGGATGATCTATACAGCACCATCAGGTCGAGATTAAAGAGTATCTCCCTGATCACAGGTGCCATAGCCGGAATTCTGATCCTTTTGATACTGATTATGATCCACCACCAGATCAGGATGTATATCATGCAACACCGTTTTCATATCAGGACGATGTCTCTTGTTGGAGCAACACGCAGCTATATAAGAAAGCCTTTTATTACAGAGGTGCTCAAGATGAGTAGTTTTTCCATTTTAGTGGCTTCGATAGCCTACCTCACCACCCTTCTATGGATCGGAAGCCTTGCAGGTCAATCACTCTTTGCAACTAACCTGGATATGGTGATCCTAGGTATGGTATTCATCATGGCCCTGGGAATACTTATGTCTTTTTCTGCTGCATGGGCAGCCATCCAACGGTACCTTGAATCTACAGATGCCAGAGACTTTATATAGCAGACGCGTGTGAGGCAGTGAGACCGTAAGGTGTTGAGACAGTGAGACCTAGAAATCCAGAAAGAGACCGTGAGACGCACAACTCACAACTCACAATTCACAACTCACAACTCACTTTTCCTTCTTCAATTTCAGTATTTCTTCCATCACGGTCGGCAGATCCTCTCCGGCAATTTTTTTAACCATGATTTTTTTCTCTTTATCAAGGATAAAAATCTGTGGTGTAGTTTTGACATCATAGATCACTTTATACCGGTTTCTAAGGTACTGATCTGACGCATTGACCCAAATGTCCATGCCCCTTTCTTTGATCGTATTCCAGCATGAAGAAATATCTGAACCTGTCTTGGTACATATCGCAAGCATTTCTATTCCTTTGTCTTTATAGGTATTGTAAAAGTCGATGATAATTGGAATTGATTTTTTACAATGACCGCATTCAGGATCCCAGAAGAAGAGAACTGTATAATCTGCCTTTATCGAATGTATCGTAATCGCTTCTCCGTTTTCTTTGTAGAATGGAAGGTCTGGAGCAATTTTACCAATTAAAATTGGACGAAGTGTTTCAGCTTGTGAGATAAGTTTATCCAACTGTTCTTTTTCCATCCAGCTGGCTAATCCTTTCGCATAATAATTGTCTACGAGATGCACATAGGCGGCATCCATCCCCATACGTTTCGATCGTGCGGATTCATTCAAAAAGTGCACGAGATAATATTGAAATGCTTCAGGATTTTTATCCATTTTGCCGAGCAGATAATCCAAAGCTACCATCTGGCTATCCGGAACCTGATAGGTCAGTTTCTGGAGATAGAAATCAATTTTCTGGTGTATCACCCCTGAGCGCATCGCGCGGGAATCATTCAGATCAAACTGATCAAAATAATGTGCCCTGAAATATTCATACTGCTTCTGCTTGCGGTCAGATTCTTCAAGCCCTTCATAATCGGGAACATCGATTTCCTGATTAGCCCTGATCAACATCGAAGTCATCGTTTTTGGATACTTTTTGATTTCCTCGGCCTGTATCTTAGCAACTTCCACATCAATGACTGCCAGTTCCGCCTTATAGGTACCTGCCTGAAGAGAATCCTCGAGCATCAATTTCTTCAGTTCTTCTGCACGAGGCCGGCGCTCTTCAAGTTTTCTAAGGTAATCATAATAAATTTCATTCTCACTGCTCCCTTTGAATCGTGCAGATTTAACGATGTCATTGAGATCAACTATCAGGGAGAACCGCTGCTGATCTGCAGCCACCAATACATGCACAAACTTGTTATCCGGTGGGATCACCAGCAGGTACACTCCAGGTTCCAAAGGTTCATCACCTTCAAAGACAAACTTGCCCTGATTCACCAAGGCAGTATCCTTGAGATATTGTGATTTGCCAAAATAATACCCGAGTTGAAGGGTATCCCCAGTATAGTTCTGAATCTGAACCTCTATTCTGTACCCCCCATCAGGGCCGGTAGCCAGAACAGAAACAGTGAAAAGCAAAGTGAAAACAAACAAACTGATTAATACGCGCATAATTCCCTGTCTTTTTCGAAACTGACCAATTAGTATAACGGCAGTCCGCCAAAGTTAGGAACTCCGAGGAAATCATGCTTAAGCCTGGGATGGCTTACTTCACAATGTAACGTTAAATCCATGTTGATCCCTCCATGGATAAAGGCTCTTCAATATAACCTTGACAGGAAGGCTATTCGCCGATAAGTTTCTTCTTCATGGCTGCAAACTCCTCCTCGGTGATCAGTCCATCGCGCTTTAATTCCGCCAGTTCCTTCAATTTATCAACCGTATTACCGGAGGTCCTGGCATCAGTGGCCTGTTCAGCTGCTTCGCGTTTTCTTTCATTCTCGCGTTTTATCTGTTCCGCTACTTTCTTGCCCTTCTCAAATTTTTCATTGTACATTTTTTTCAATCTTTTCGGATCGAAATCAAGGAAAGTGCCACCGGTTTCGAAGTGCTTTTTGAACACTTCACCTAATGCAAAAGAAGAAGCCCCGGATAAAACGGCCATGGTGACCCCGCCTATAATAGAACCAATGCCCGGTATAAATTTGATCATTGCCTTAGCCCCTATTCTCGCGAGTCCGGAACCTGTCAAGCTGGTGATAATTGCCTTTCCCTCGGATTCTTTGAAATCCTGATCATAGGTTTTGCACAATTGGCGAATCATATCCAACTGAATGCCACTCACCGCGAAAAAATCCACAATGGGAACGGGAATCAGCCCTGCTCCCATAGACCATATAATGTGATTCTTTATGATCGTATCCGCGTGCCTTTCTCTTTCTGTTTTTTCTGACATATCATTTATGCTGAATGGTTAGTATAATTCCTGTTCCCCGAATATCAGGGATTTTAGCGACTTATGTATAGATAATTTCGACTATTAAGCCACCTCATGCGATCAATACTTTTTATCCACAGTCCAGGAGTCTACAATCCACAGGCAAGGCGTGCAGACTCATGGACTGTGGGATTTAGTTTTTCGTCACCAGAACTCTGTTACCCTGGCTGTGGCCACCAAATTCAGGGGCATACATACACTGCAAGGTAGCCAAGCCTTCACTGTATGCACCTGCCTGGGCAACGGTGACAGGATACTCAATTACATATTTCCCCCGAGGTAGGTAGTCAATAAAAAAATGAGTGGCGAGATCACGGGTACTTTGATAATAACCAATACCACTACCCCACCGGTATCCGCTTAGTACGTCCATAGGTTCAAATCCCGAAGCCCTTAAGTCCTTCAGATGGATAAACTCCATTACCCTGTCTGTTTCAATAGTTAACCTGACTATCAACTTGTCCCCAACTTTCAATGCCCTGAAAGGAGCAACTCCCGTTACTTCTCCCCGATCCGTATTATTGACAATCAGTAATGAACGGGTCACCTTGAGCGGGTTATCTTCGATAGTGGATTTGACTTTATCAATATCCTCCCAGTACTGCCAGTATGCACTTCCCCAGGCTATATGTGCGTTTGGATTGCTTACGGTGACAGTTGACCATTCTGGCTTGATTTGATCTCCGTCCCAAGATTTTTTTACGTATCCGGTACCACCCTCAACAGAAGTTGAATTACCAATAACCTCTAATGCACCAAGTTTGACCTGAACTATACCAACTGATTGCAGCCAGGTATCCGGATGAATCAGCATAGCATATATTGCTGATGCAGTGGCCTTAGTCGTTTTCCATTGCGTGGTTTGTTTTTGCTTTAACAACCAAACTCGCAGTTCATCTATTTCAGCCTGTGGTACATCCATGTCCTGAAACAATTCTATCATCAGTGACTGTAATTCCACGGCGGCCTCATTCCATTGAAATCCCGGTGATAATTTCCAATACCTCCCTAGTTCATCATTCAATATGGTGCGCTCACGAAGCGAAGCAAGAATTTCCTTTGAAATGGTTGACTGAGGCCAGGATCTAAAACTCCCCAAGGCGGCCAAACCCTGATCATAAATACCAAGTTGCAACCAATATTTCTCAATCTGGTCACGGAGGTATCCGCTGATTTCATCCAACTGTGCGGGATGTTCAATGTCAGGAAAAAAAGAACGAGTGTAAAGATAATGCACTTGCATTGAACCTATCTGAAGGTCACTCATTTTGAGTTTCCCTTTAGCCTCAAGCTTTTTTAGTTCATCATACCATTCAATCATTCTTGAATCAATATAAGGTACAGCTTTCCGAATGACATCCATCCCATTACCAGCAGGGATCGCAACGCCCATTTTGTTAAGGTGCCCAAACCCTTCCAGAATATACTGAGTGATATACCAATTGTCTCTACCTCCGGGGAACCATGGGAATCCGCCATTAGACATCTGCATCTGGCGCAATTGATTAAGAGATTGCTGACTTTCATGTCGCAGCCTGTTAGTTTCAAATAGCAATGCAATATCCTTCTTCTGTTGAGTTTCTCCCATAGCATCCCGTACCCAGGGAGTTTCTTCCAACAAAGCAGATTTCAAGTCCTGATTCTTTGACAAGTTGCTGACTAAGGCATCATCACTAGTAGCACTCCAGGCATTGTACACCTGGCGTATAGCAGGATACTTTCCGGCTATGTGAGAAGCAAGTGTATTAGCGTACATCCTACTGAAAATCTGCTCTGCACATTCATGTGGATACTCCATCAGATAAGGCAATGCTTGTATGGCATACCAGGCAGGTGAAGTTGTCATTTCCACTACATACTGATGATTGCTGGAGTTTGCGGACTTCTTGTCCAACATTGATTTGAAAACAAAAGTCCTTGTCTCGTTTGCCTTAATCGGCAGTGGTAATGTCTCTGTGATTAAAATACTGTTTGTGACTACCGGCAGGATTGATTCTTCACCATCTGAAAATAGACCTGCTGATGCTGTTACCTGGTATTTGACAGGCCGTTTCCAGCCTGAGGGCACATGCAGTGTCCATGCATGTGGAGAGGTTCCTTTCTTTGCTATCTGCAAAGGTTGATCTACTGATTTTAAGCCCCAGGCAGTTGAAACATCTTGATCAGAAAAAGCATCAATGATCTTTAACCGTGCGCTGCCGGATAAGGCCTCATCGGTCAGATTAGTTACCTTGATCTGAAAAGCAATTGTATCCCCATCTCTGAAAAAACGCGGAGGATTTGGAAAAACCATCAATTGCTTTTGTGTAACTGCTTCGGCCTGGGTCAAGCCAAATGCAAGCTCCTTCGTATGAGCAAGAGCCTGAAATTTCCATCGGGTTAAACCCTCCTTCATTTTAAATGTAAACGTAAGCCTGCCTTGATCATCCGTATTGATCTGGGGATAAAAGAATACCGTCTCATCCAATACAGATCTCATAGGTGGTGGGGATTTCACAGCTTCAGCAGACTCACTTTCGAAAACATCTTGCTCCTTTTTTTGATCTCTTCCCCCAGTAGCTGCGCTATCTTCCATTGCAGATGGTGCCGGCATTTGACCTTCCGCAGCTTGCATTTCAAGTCGTTCTTCTCCATTTTTATACCTTTTGTTACCACGTACCATTGGATAGTATCCACCTTCGGGATAGTAACCAAATTCATTAATGTCTCTGTACTGTCTTACCGGCATATCCTGATAATTTGGGTCCCAGTGATAAGACAATCCCCAATAATTGGCTGCGACAGGCTGAGTCCATTGGATGGCAATATGTGATGATGTGGATGGATACAAACTCATTTGCCACTGATGGGGTACAAAGGCATCCAGAGAAGCATCATACATACTCATGACTAATTCAGCCATCACTTTTTCCTGTTTCTGCCCTTCAACAGTGAGTGTCCAGGATTCTTCATCACCGGGTTCCATTTTATCACGCCAGGTTTTCAGACTGACCTTCAATTCTTTATTCGACCAAGGTACCTGTACAAGCTGTTGGTCTTTAAAGAACCGGTTGTTGTATGCCCAAAGATGATGAACATACACTCCGCCCCTGTCATCCTCAGTCAGCTTAACAGCCGGATCTGCCGTTAAAGGCAATCGCAACCAACTCTTTTGGGCAGGTAGAGTGCGGCGTTCAATCACCCTGATTGTTTTAGGAGGCACAACTATGCCCGTGAGGAGATCGAATAGAACTGTGTTTCCAGGCTCATATTTCAGATCATTGAAATCTATCTGACCTACTTCAAAACCAGGTAACAACTGCCCCTGGGCATACGCCATGATGTATTGGTTGATTTTGAATTCCTTTCCTACCGCATCCTTCCAGGCGGAACTGATTTTATAATATCCCGGTATTGTGATCAGGGAGGAAATATCCATAATACCTGCACCATCAATAACAATCGTTTTAGTTCCAATCACTCTATCAACTGTCCAACCTGACATTTCTTCTTTTCCTGGCACAGCATAATCACCAAACCTCACTGCATAATCCTGCTCCGTTAAAGTAAGGATATCCGGAACTGTCCATAATCTGCTCCTTTGATTCTGTGGAGGACCTTTAATAACTGAAACTTCTACCTCGCCACTTACTTTTACATCAGCGCCATCACTGTTTGTTGCTGTGATCTCGATGGCCTTTAACTTCTGGATTGAACTCCGCTCCTGAAGACTAATGTTAATTTCATAACCATGCTGATTAAGTACCAGTGATTTCGTGGCTTCGTGCGTTTCCCCGGTAATATCTGTAACGAAAACTGTGATTTCAAATCTATACATCAAGTCTGGATCTCCTCCTGGTTTTCCTTTGGCGGGAAATGTGATATCAAAACTTCCATCCTCCTTCGTAAAAAATTGACCGGTTGCAAGGACCTGGCGATCATCACGCACAGGCCAGGATCTTTTTGAATAGCCATACCACCATGGCCTGAAAGCGACACGTTCAACCCTATATCCCGCTACTGCTCCTGCGACAGGGCTACCAGCGTAATCTTTGGCCAAACCATGCAAGGTTACATTTTCGTTCAAGCGTGCTATCTCTTTTAATGTATCAAAAGTGACCTCAAACTTTGGACGCTTATATTCCTCCACGAGGAAATATTGTCTACCGGCACCATAACTTGAGGAAATCGACATCTGACCTGTTAGCCCCCCGGATGGTAGGTCAAACTGTCCAAAAAAGGTGCCGTATGCGTTGGTGATTAATGATTGCTTTGAAACCATTTGCCCGTTTGCATCATACAAAACAACATCAACGCTTTTATTTGTAACAATCGAAGGCAGATTTGACTTGTCAAAATCAAGTGCGTAGCCCTTGAAATAGAGTTTCTGACCTGGCCTGTATATAGCCCTGTCTGTAAAAAACAAGGTGGTTGGATTTGTCTTCGACCCTGCTGTATACCGATACGCGTAATATGAATCATCCACATACAACTCATCATCACCTTTGGTAAGTCTAAGTGAAATACTTTTATTGTCATGTGCAGGAATCTGCACCCAGCCGTTAAGATCACTGATCCCTTGACCAAGTTTCAGTTCCTCTTGTTTTCTGAGTCCGGCATTATATTCAAAAGAAATAAATTCAACCCTGACACCTTCCATCGGTAATCCAGTGGATCTGTTGATCACCGCAGCAACTTCCCCCTGGTCTTTATCATCAAGGTACCAGTATGCTAACTCGGATACGGTAAACATGACCGTACCGGAAGTAGCCATATTGTTTGTAAAGTTTTCATTGTCTGATACCATCAGTGCATAATGTCCTACAGGCAATGCTGGTAGACCAATCTCAGTGAAATGTTGTTGATGATCCTTCCCTGAATCAAAGGTTTGTTTCCAATCCTTCCTTGACGGTAACTGATTTAATCTTCTCAAAACCTCTTCACCATCCCATGTATCACCCCGCCATCTTCTGGGGGATTCCGGAAGCCTTACAATTTTCAAATACAAGGATGAAAGATTCCGATATTCCAACTGGGCCAGTAATTCCTCACCTGGAAGGCATATGGATTCAACGCTGGCAGAAACCGACTTTTGTTCTATTTGTTGTATCAGCGTCTTGCATAATTGACTTCCATAGGCATCAGGAAATATACGGATTGCACGCTCACATATTTCCTTTGCCTCGTTGTAAGCGAAACGCTTTGAAGAATCTTGATCCTCCCGCCATTGACCCGCCTTGCTGATCAACAATTCAGCCCTGTAAAAATCAACGAGAGTTGATTCTGGATTATCCTTGTTCATATTTGCCAGACTCATCAACGCAGCCTGGTATAATGAATCTTTATTGTCGATAATGATATACTGATGAACAAACTGAAGCCGTTTCAAATCTGCGTCCAGTAAAGCGGATTCATGTGCCTCATCAGTGAGGCGGAATGAGATAAGATCCTGAAACCAACGCAGCGTAAGCCAGGTTGATGATGTGCTGTCTAGGGACTGAAAATCATGGGCTGCAAAAAATAATGCCGGATTGAAGGCTTTTGGATCAGTCAACACAAAATCATAAGCAGGCTTTGTGAGGTATGACTCTGCCCCTGAATAAAAATCCAATGCGCGATGCATTAGTATATCATATAGGGTTGGTCTGAGGGCATCCGTGTTCTGTTCCTCTGTCAGTAAAAGAAGATAAGATTTGACCTCCGCAGTTTTCAATCCTTCCCACTGGACTGACTGAGTGTAGTGAAAATGAATCTTATCTGTAAAATGACGGATTCCCCATGTACGGATATCCGGACCAGGTGTTCCTCCGAATTCAGTGCGGTTCCTTAACTCCCAAAGATGGGTTTGTAGATAAATGGTATACCAACGGGCGACAAGGGAATGCATGACAGATTTAGCAGGTTCAGGAAAGGACTCCAGATCGGTTTCCCCGCGCTCCAAAACATTGATAGCAGAATCTTCCTCAAGCTGCGTGAGATACCTGTTTTCATATAAAGTGGCCTTAATGAGGTTAGTAGATTCAGCACTACTTATTGACAATTGTTTGATTTTCCTAACTTCTTCCAACGCTGAAGTTGTAAGGCCCTTCTGCTCAAGTGAATCTATGGATTTCCAAAGTTTTTCCATCACTTCGGGATCAACCTTGGTAGCATTGGTAGATGGAGCAGGTCTGGATTTGCAGGACAGCAGGAATAATATGGCTAAAGCCAAAGTTGATAATTGGTATTTCATATGGTTGCATTATTAATATTCAGATAGTAGATGCTTGAAAAGATAAAATTACAGAAGCACAGTAACTCATTTAACGCTTTATTAACCGAAAGCAATATTGACATTCTCTAAAATCAGGTCACTTAGGGAATGTAACGGTCCGGTAAAACCTCCGCAGGCAGTGGTAAATCCTCTGTAATATGAGCTACAAGCTGTTCCGCCCAGAAAGGTGCAAGGCTGGTTCCTTTAGTGCCCATTCCATTGAAGATATATTGCCGTGGACGTCCGGCCAATGGCCCAATCAGCGGTCGCCTGTCATTCACTGTGGGCCTGACCCCTGCCATATGCTTAACAAACTCTATGTCGCCGGAGTATACTTTTTCAATTGATTCTAGCAATCGCTCCTTTCCTTCACGTGAAGGTAAAGGATTTTCAGGCCAGGGATCATAATAACTTCCAATCCAGCACATCTCCTTTTCCTTCAAAGGCACAATAAATACTTCTTCTTTAATGACTTCCCTGACACTCCAATCGGCCATCTTCAGCAGAAGGGATTCCCCCTTATTTGGAATGACCCTTGCGGCAACAGATGGATCGACAGCCCCTGTGGCAAAAATCTTAATGCCCTCAAAAGGCATGTCTGTAGGATATGGTGCGTCCAATTCTTCAAGCAAACCTTTTCCTGATAGAAATCGTCTGACAGCATTGAGCCATCCAGGTGTGTCCAGCCTGTATCCACCGGTCACTATACCATAGGGCCGGTTGAGTTCATCAAGCATAGCAGACTTCTTATCTGAAATGTAGTGTGCATACTCAGGATCGTCCAGTCTGCGTTCCCAAGCGGTTCTCCCCTCCTGATGAGATAAGTATCTTACAATTTCAACCGGGAAGAAAAACTCGCCTCCTGTAAGGGCTTCTGTCCAGCGATAAAAATCAAGTGCTTTGGGGACGAATTCATCTATACGCCATGCCTTCACATAGCGCCGCCCTGTTATAGGCGCAATCAATCCGGAGGATGCCATTGAAGCCTCTCCAACCTGAGAACACCCAATCAATTTAAAAGGAATATTCTTTCTGTAGAAGGTAAGTGCAAGGGCGCATCCTGCAAGACCATGGCCAACAATCAATATATTTTTATCCATCCGATTGTTGCAACAATTCTTTTAATTTCCTGGGTAGTCCCTCAACCACCAAACTGTATGAATGATCAATAAGATCAATCAGTAAATCATTTCCCATACCATGTTCGAAGAAAACGGTATTCCAGTGTTTTTTATTCATATGCCATCCGGGCACAATCACTCCAGGAAACTCCTCCCGCAGTTCCATGGACCGTTCAGGATCGCACTTGAGATTAACCTGAAATTCCTCAGCATCCAGACCTGTAAGGGCAAATGCCTTACCCATGACTTTGTACACCAGGGTATCAGGACCAAAAGGAAGGGTTTCTTCAACACCTTTGAGTTGTAAACAATATTTCCGGAAGGATTCAATATCCATGTTTACATCAGACCAAAAATTTTCGCATACTTCAGCATTTCTCCCTGGTTGGTGATTTTTACTTTTCCGGTCAGTACGGCCATCATTGGATTGAGTTCACCTGAAGCCAGACTTACAAAATGATCACCTCCTGCCCTCACCACACATTTAGGTTCTCCTGTCAAACCGTCTTCTACTGTAACTTTTTGATCGGCTACGCGGATGGTAAACTGTCCTCCGTTATCGCCTTCCAAATCAAAATGAAATATAGTCTCCAACCCTTCGATAGCCGCAGGGGATACTTTTGATGGCAATGCAAATAAAAATTCTCTTGAAGTCATGAACTTGTACATTAAATGTGAAAATTGCCACGTTGGAATCGGATTCCCAACCTTACGGCCCAAAGCTAAAACCTTAAATCCATTCAAAACCCATTGCACCTGTAAACAAGAAAACCACTGGAAAGATTCTTTTATTTTCAGACTGACGAGTAAGAACTGCATAGTTATGACTCATCCGGACATCCTCAAAAAAACGATCCTTGATAATAGCGAAATATCGAACGACTATGTGAAAAATCAAGACTGCAATGCCAAACCTAGTGTTACATTTATGGCTGTGATCAAACGCCAATTGCGCATAGTCTTTATGGGGACACCCGGTTTTGCGGTGGCTTCACTCCAATTTCTGATGGATGCCGGATATCCGATAGTCGGCGTGGTAACAGCGCCTGACAAACCAGGGGGCAGGGGTATGAAGCAAATGATTTCTTCTCCTGTCAAACAATTTGCAGTAGCACATGCGCTGACCTTAATGCAACCTGCCAATCTTAGATCAAAGGTATTTGTTGCTGAGTTGAAGGCGCTACAAGCTGATCTGCAGATTGTCGTGGCGTTCAGAATGCTTCCCGAAGTGATCTGGGCTATGCCCCCCAAAGGCACCATGAACCTTCATGGATCACTTCTTCCTGCATACAGGGGTGCTGCCCCTATTCATTGGGCCGTGATCAGAGGTGAAAAAGTAACCGGGGTAACTACCTTTTTACTTCAGCATCAAATTGATACTGGTCAAATTTTACTCCAACGGGAATTGCCAATTCTGGATTCGGATGATTCAGGCGTTGTCCATGACAGGATGATGAGGATCGGGGCCGGACTTGTGGTAGCTTCGGCAGACCTTATATCGATAGGTCAATATCAGCTGCATGACCAGGAAGAAAGCAAAGCTAGTCATGCACCAAAAATCCATCATGAGGATGGGCATATCCGATGGGGATCAACTGCATTGGATATCTATAATCTTATCCGTGGCATGTCCCCCTATCCCGGTGCCTGGGCAGTACTCGATGGGATAGAATGCAAAATCTGGAAATCTATAATTCATTCAACCGAACACCATCTGAACCCTGGCACAATGAGGGTCATGGGAAAATCACTGATCGTACGAGCAATTGATGGGGAAATTGAATTAGTCGAAGTGCAAATGGCCGGGAAGAAAAGAATGAGAGCCCGTGATTTTATCAACGGGTATAAGATCAAAGATTGGTTTTTGACATAAACTCAAACGCCTTTCTGACTAATCGTTTAATTAATTCAACATCAGGCAGGACTTCAGGACTTTCAGGAGTGATCTCTTCTACATATGTATTCTCCGGTATTTTATTGTTTCCGGGGAACTGAAGAGAATTAATATAGGTAAAGCAAGCCAGACTCAGGCAAAACAGGGCAATAATGCCCGAAATCTTAACCGTATTTTTTTTTATTCTGACCATAATTTGTTAATAAAACGTTTTTCCGAAAAAATAGTTACAACTGGAATATACTTTTATTGCATTACAAATATAACACTATACTACTCAGGACAAAACACTTTAATAATTCTTTAGCCAACGAGCGTCCAACTGACATTTGACCTGAAAAGATAGCTAAAAGAAATCCTGATTAAGATTAAGGATTACCTTTTTGGCCGAGGGTTGCTTGAGAAGCGAAAATACGCTTTGAAACGGCGTGAGTCGGATATCCTATAACATCAGCTGCTGATCCCATTTCTACTATCTTTCCCCTGTCCATTACCAACACTTGATCAGCTACTCTCCTGATTATAAGTTCGTCATGTGAAATAAAGATCAGGGCTAACCTCCTTGCATGCATCAAATGGCGCAGCAATTCAACAATTCCATCCCGGGTAGGGCCATCCAGGGAGGAGGTAGATTCATCACAAATTAATATAGCAGGGTGCGAAAGTAATGCCCTTGCGATACTCACTCGAAGACACTCACCTCCTGAAAGCTGACCAGCTTTTCGATCCAGAACGGACTCTTCCAATCCTACTTCCTTCAGAACCTCAACAAGTGAATTAACATCCGGCTTTCCAGCTTTAGTACTGATCACTTTTATTTCCTCCAAGATGTCCCTGATGGAAATAGACGGATGAAGTGACCCCCTACCGTCCTGCATGACCAATTGAACTTTTGATCTCAGACTTCTGACATTGTTGAGGTTTTGAAAATCTATCGTCTTCCCTTCAAGGATTACCTTGCCATGCAAGGGGACAAACAATCCTACCAGGAGTTGGGCTAGCGTAGATTTACCACTGCCTGATTCACCAACTATTCCAAGACAAGTTCCATGTCGGAGTGTAAAATCCAGCATGCCTACAGTTGCTCCCTTTTTATGCCTCATTCCCCCAAATAAATGAGTGTATTCCAGTTCCTTCACCACCAGAACAGCAACTTCATCTGGTTTCAGAACCCGGTTAGCGATTGGGTGGGATAGAGGGTAATCAGAATTGATTGAACCAATCTGGATTTCCCTGTCTGCAAGGTGCCGGACTAATGCTTCTTCGTGGGTAATGCATAGAATAGCCATATGATAGCGCTCTTTCAGCAAAGTAAAAACATCGAGCAGTTCAAGCTGGTTGATTTTATCAATTGCAGAAGTGGGTTCGTCTGCGATTAGTAATTCGGGACGAATGACTAAAGCCATAGCTATCTGGCACCGTTGTAGCTGACCACCGGAAAGTTGGTGCGGGAAGGAGGCCAATAGTCTTTCTGTCTCGTGCAGGCCAACCTCTTCCATTTTTGTCCTGAGCTCCTTTTCAAGGTCTCCTTCATCTCTTATGGTGCGCTCCCTGATGATCATCTGCATCTGTTTTCCCAGAGTCATTACAGGGTCAAAAGCTCCGAAAATATCTTGTTGAATATAGCCAATATGAGAACCCCTCAGCCTAGCCCACTGCTTTGAATCACCTGGCAACCTGAGTTCATTGTGAGGGTTTGAGGACCATCGAATGATCCCATCCTCGAAAGTGATGCCGGAAGGAAGCATATCTAGTATAGCCAGTGCAATGCTAGTCTTACCGCTTCCGGATTTGCCGGTGAGGGCTATAATTTCTCCCGGGTTGACCTGAAAAGAAAGATTCTGAACAATACTGCCCTGCTCGGAGACAAGGGTTAAACCTTCTACGGTTAAGATTGCTGAGGTCATCCTGTAAAAATAGATTTGCCGGAGCGTACCGGCAAATCCATTTCATGGCATTATAACATCCTTATAGAAAAAAACCAGAATTCTCTTTACTAAATCAGGCTACTTTCCTGATTAATCAGTCTCTTCAATAATACCCTCCCTGTCGACAACGACAGCGGCATCTTTATAACCTTTGGCTATCACCAGGTCACGGACTTTGATAGCTTCTTTTTGAGTTTTAAACCCTCCAATCATCATAATAGTCCATTCTCCTTTGCGGTAAGACTCCAGAGGGCCATATTGGTCAACATCACTGGTATTGAATCCGCCAGGCTTGAGATATGAAGCTAGACGTACTTTATAATCTCCGGGTAACTCATCAGCTACAACTGGTACAGATTGGATTGGAGAGCTAACTACGGGGGCTGGTGTGACCGGAGCAGCGGATTTTATACTTATAGCTTCAGGTTCGAAATCCGGCTGAATAGCTACTCCCTGCGGGGTGTAGTTTTCCAAGCCTTTCTGAATGACAATAAAGGCATCCATCTTACCTCTTTCTTTTGCTTTTAGCAGGACATTCTTTGCCTGGTCCTGGTTGTCATAAGGTCCGATTCTAACTTTATACATTCCATTCTCTGTGTGGATATAGACCGGCCCCAGTTGCTCCCAGGAGCTGAGTGAACTCTTATCCGTAATCGGCCTGGAGGAAGCAGATAACTGAACTGCAAATTCCAGTTCAACCGCACCATCCTGTCTAACCTTTTTATACCCTGAAGGGTCCTGCTTGACATACACTTTCACCAGGTCTGTATCAGATTTAGATACCTCAGTCTGGGGGGCCTGGCTATGTCCAAGCGACAAGAATCCTGATGTAAACAGGAGTGAAATAGGTAAAAGTAGTTTCTTCATTGAGCTTGATATTAAAATAAAAACTTATGTAAAGATAAGTATTTTTCAATATTTTACATATTATTTAAAAAAATAATATGTAAAATCACTAATCTTCACGTTTTTTAACTGTTTTGGAAGCCGAATGCTCCGCTGCACTATAAATAAGCTAATTGTGTCCATCCTGACACTCTGAGAGAAAACTTCGCCGGAGAACCTGAGAGTTTCTATTTTTATCACTTCATCCGCAATATTATCTACCAGAGCCATTCACTTATGCGCATCATCATTACTACTTGCTTTTGTCTGCTGACAATACTCACAGTGTCAAACGCCCAAAAACTGGACCATCGTTTAGGCTATATTCTGATCCAGGTAGAACAGGGCACTTCCCCCGGCCAGTTATTGGCTGGCCATGCTTCAAAAGTCCGTGGAAGCCTTTTTCAGGATCGAATTATTTCAAAACGACTTGGCATCTATCTGGTCAGGTTTGACCATAGTCGGATACATGAAGGACAACTTCTGAACCAACTAAAAGCTGACAAAAACGTGCGGACGGCACAATTTGATCACCTGCCAACGCTCAGAGCCGTGCCTGAAGATCCGCAGTTCTTTTCCCAATGGCAATGGCTCAATACCGGCCAGACAGGCGGACTGATGGATGCAGACATAGATGCTGATGAGGCATGGAACATCACCCAAGGCGGCGTAACTGCCTTTGGTGACACCATAGTGGTAGCGATCATTGATGACGGCCTCGATTACACACATGAAGATATCGCAGCCAATGCCTGGGTCAACTATCACGAAATAGATGGCAACAACATTGATGATGATGGTAACGGATACATCGATGATATCCGCGGTTGGAATGCTTATAATGATTCGCCCGAAATTTGGGGTGAAGACCACGGTTTAAACGTGGCCGGGATGATCGGAGCCACAGGCAATAACCAGATTGGAATTGCAGGACTTAACTGGAATGTTAAAATCATGATGATCGTAGGGGGCACTCCAGAATCAGCAGCCATTGCATCCTATGCCTATGCTTTAGAGCAGCGTATTCAATACAATGAGAGTAATGGTGCAAAGGGTGCTTTTGTAGTTGCTACCAACAGTTCATGGGGTATTGATTTTGGTCAACCGGCAGATGCCCCTTTATGGTGCTCATTTTATGATACCCTCGGGGCACATGGGATATTAAGCGCAGGAGCAACGGCAAATCTAAATATTGACATCGATGCTACCGGTGATCTTCCTACCGCATGTCCAAGTGAATATCTGTTTAGCGTGACTGCACTCAACCATAACAATGACCGGACTTTTTCAGCCTATGGCTTTACCCAGGTTGATTTTGGCGCTCCGGGTGAGGATATTTTTACTACCCGCCGAAACAATGGTTATGGAACCACAAGTGGTACTTCATTTGCATCGCCGGTCGCTGCAGGTTTGGTAGCTCTGCTGTATTCAGCGCCATGCCCCGGATTTTCAGAATTAATACACAGCAATCCATCAGCGGCTGCTCTGTATGTGCGTGACATCATCTTCCAGGGCGTAAATCCTGTGGCAGGTCTGGAGAGCACGATACGTTTTGGTGGTAGCCTCAATGCCGGCAATAGTATGGAACTGATGATGTCCCTATGCTCAGATTGCCCCATTCCTTTTGCAGTAGAGAGTGATGTTTTGTCTGACACAGAAGTCAACATTACCTGGAGTGCCATCGATACATCAGACGCGATCAATGCCAGGTATAAACCTATTAATTCCGCAACATGGGATACCCTATTCGATATTTCGCAGCCACTGGTGCTGGACAATCTCTCCGGATGCACTGAATATGAAATTGAATTCGAAGCTATTTGCGCTGATACGTCTACTGGCTTTGCAACTAATCACCACTTCAACACTTTGGGCTGCTGCGAACTACCTTCCGGCATCACAGCTTTCGCCTATGAATCCAGTATTTTTATTTTCTGGAATGAAGTTTTTGCTTCAGAAACTTATTTAGTTCAATGGCGTCCAGATTCAACCACTGAATGGATAGAAGAAGTAACTCCTGATACCAGCTATACGATCGGGCAACTTAATGGGTGTACTTATTATGAAGTCAGATTGCAAACGGATTGTGATACTTCAGTATCAGGATTTTCTGAAATTATACGCATCAGGACTAAAGGTTGTGGCAATTGTATTGATCTTGCCTATTGTGCCTCCACAGCTGAAGATGCTTCTGAAGAATTTATAGATTCCCTGATCATCGGGTCACTGGTAAGCTATACCGGTGAAAACGACGGATATCTTTTTATAGACGATCTTGATCCAAACTATGAAGCCGGTGAATCCTATAACTTATGGATTCGTCCAGGGTTCAGCCAGGGTGATTCATTTGATGAAAAATTCAGAATCTGGTTGGATGCTAACCAGGATGGATTCTTTGATGAAGATGAATTATTGCTGGATTCCCTCCTGCTTGCAGAAGATGGTTTTATTAGCAGCCAGTTAAAGATACCTGCCACAGCTTTAGAGGGCTCCACACGCATGCGGGTCAGTATGGCTTTTTCTAATCCATTTTTTCCAACCAATCAGGAACCTTGTGGCTCTTTTGATTTTGGTGAAGTTGAGGATTATTGTGTTACGATCCTGAGAAACCCGGATCCTTGTGCTGAAGTCGATACGGTTTATTTTGACGGGATCAACTTTACAAGTGCCTTTATGTACTGGCCGGAAACTGAAGGTGCTATCGCTTATACATATCGCTGGCGCGAAGTCGGTACGCTGGAATACAAGGAACTTGCAACGATTGATACCACGGCGCTGTTAGATGGCCTTGAAAAATGCAAGACCTATGAGGTAAATATACGGACCGTGTGTTTGTCTGACACCACCAGTTATGGATTTAATTACCTGCTTGAATCTGAATGTGATGTCGCCGTACAGGAAGTCAGTCCATTACTTGCTTCCTTTGTTGTATATCCTAATCCGGTGACAGAATATGTTTCCATCAGATTGCTTCCAACAGAAACAGGAAATCATTCCGTCTCCATATATACGATGCAAGGACAGCAAATTCAGCGCAAAACCTTACACGCTGAAACAAATATTATATCGGAAATCAGTTTTGATCAGCTAGCTGCATATCCACCAGGACTTTATTTTGTGGTTGTGTACAAAGATGGAAAAACCGCAACCAGGAAATTGGTTAAACTCTAGAGAAGAATCTGTAAAGGTTAAACACCATTTGTTTACAAAATCCGTCTTTAATGCTTCCTCAGCATGAAGTTTTATGAACGGATTTTCAAATTTGGTAGCTAGCGGAAATTCGGGCTCACCACTAATTGTTTATCACCCGGTGCATATTTATAAAACCCTTCACCGGATTTTACGCCCAGCTTTCCAGCCTGCACCATATTCACCACCAATGGACATGGTGCATATTTAGGTTGACCGTAGCCATCCTGCAATACTCGTGTAATAGCCAGAACGACATCCAGTCCTATAAAATCTGCTAATTGAAGCGGCCCCATTGGATGGGCCATGCCAAGCTTCATGACGCTATCAATTTCTTCAACCCCGGCAACACCTTCCCATAGGGCAATGATCGCCTCATTGATCATTGGGATTAACACGCGGTTAGCTACAAAGCCAGGATAATCATGAACGGTGATAGGAACCTTATCAAGAGTCTTTGACAAAGCCACAACTGTTTCAGTAACCATATCAGACGTACTGTATCCTCTGATTATCTCCACAAGCTTCATCAGGGGAACGGGATTCATAAAATGCATACCGATCACCCGATCAGGATGATTGGTGACTGAGGCAATCTTAGTAATAGAAATCGAACTGGTATTAGTGGCCAGAATAGCTTCAGGCCTGCAAAATTCACTGAGGTCTTTGAATATTTTTAATTTAAGGTCTACATTTTCTGTTGCGGCTTCCACCACGATAGTAGCTTCCTGAACGCTTGCTTGTATTTCGGTAGAGGTATTAATCCGCGCGAGTGTCATATCTCTTTCCTGCGACGATATTTTCTCTTTCGCCACCATTCTGTCAAGATTCTTGCTGATGGTTGCGATGCCGCGGGTCAATGCATCTGCGGACACATCAATCATCGTGACCTGGTATCCGTATTGTGCAAAAATGTGTGCTATACCATTTCCCATGGTTCCGGCTCCAATAACCGAAACAACATGATCTTTTAAGTTATCTGTCATAAGGGCTAAATTAGAGAAATCCTGATACAGGGTGCAGAATGATTGTAAGTATTGAGGTAACTGCGACAGAAGAGAGGATGATGTGGACTACCAGCTACCGCCGCCGCCGCCGCCACTGCCGCCGCCACTGAATCCACCGCCACCGCCACCGCCGGATCCACTACTGCTGGGTGCACTAGCGAAAGCAGAGCCAATATTATTGATCTCCGAAGGAAAACTTTCAGAAAAAGTATTCCAGGATTGTCCGAGGTAGGCTCCATGCATTCCTGGGCTGCCATACCAGGATGGTGGCTGAGTAAGGAGTCCTTCAAACTGATGATTCCATTGTTTGAGATATCCAAATGCCAGGGCAAAAGGCATCGTCTTGTCATAATAAAGCGGATCCTCTTTCATCAGCCGCTCAATAACCGGCTTCTCAGCCTTTTTCACAAATTGCCTGAAACCTTCCAGTTTCTGATAAGTCTTATTTCCGTCGGGTGATCGCTTATTAAACCGGCTTGCGAAATAGAACAACAATAAACCTGTGGCCATCAAAGCAATGCCATCCAGATTCTGTTGTGCAAACACTGCAAATGCGCCCCATCCTAACGCAGCCAATCCGGCCAACCCTGTCATACATCCCATCGCCTTTTGGTCAGGTTCATACCACCCCTGCTGCATAATCCATGCCTTGACAGATGCCTTCACCCCTGCCATATGGGTATGAAACTTATCTTTCAGATCGTCCAATTCAACCTGGCTGCCTGTGGCGAAAAGGGCATTGAAAAACTGCTTTTCGAATTCAAACAATTCACTTCCTGCCTCTTTTAATTTGAAAAAAGTAATATCGTTTTTCCTTAGGAAGCCTCCCTCTTTTACTTCAAGCCGCAGATAACCCTGATTAGCCAAATGGGGAATAAGGCAAAGTACATCATTGCTATCAACGCTATGATCAACGAATCCGCCAGCAATGGCCGGAGAAATTCCCTCCGGAGGGAAGTATTCTGTCATGATAGTCTGGCTTTTATTCCTGGCCATGTACCTCGCTAGAATACCAACAAAAATGAAGAAAAAGGGTGCGAGCAGTAACCCATGCTTCTCTAAGAAAAATGACCAGGAACTCATCGCTTGAAAGGTACCCTTGTCAAAGTAGCATGCGACGGTCATCCCTTCTCCTGGCAGCAATTTTCTTGTAACCTTACCATCAACACTACGAGCCCGGATCTGCAATTCTATATCCTGTGTTGTCGAACCTGAGGCACCTGAAAATGCTCGAACCTTTTCATTGGTGAGGTTTACCTGCTGCGGAAAGGTTAGCTTAAAAGAAACATTTTCGATTTCAACCGGCCATTTGGTTCCTAATAAATCCCAGTAGAATTCAGTATGTCCGTCATCAAAGAAATTTAGTGGATTGACAACATGATAGTTTATCCTGTACACCTGAGTTCCTTCCACGTACGTATCTGCACTCCCAATTTTTATGAGCAGATTATAATTTTCTTTAGACTTGGCAAATTTAAATCCTTCAACACCAATGTCTTTGATAAGCCGGTCAACCGCCTCCCCGTTAATTTCATCATGATAAGGGATGAAGCGGAATATTCCGTGGCGTGGCTCGGTAAACCGCACTTCAATGGTTTCAACAAAATCAGCGGAACCATCTGCAGCAAAGGTTACAGCAATATCGTATCTGGTAATGGTAAAATACTCTGCTTTAACCTGTGTGACTAAAAAACATAGCGGCAGGATAAGCAGCAAAAGACGTTTTGTCATGTGCTCAGAACTGGACTTTTACATTTTGTGTTTCTGCTTCATCCACTTCGAAATATTCCATCCTGTGAAATCCAAAAGGGCCTGCAATCAAGTTGCTTGGAAAAACTTCAACAGCATTGTTCACGTCGCGGGCAGAAGCATTGTAATAACGGCGTGCACGCTGGATACCTTCTTCCAGGCCAGTGAGTGTTGTCTGTAAATTGAGAAATTCCTGGTTTGCTTTGAGGTCAGGATAATTTTCAGCCAGGGCAAATACCGATTTTAAAGCACTGGACAATTCAAGTTCTGCAGCACCTCCGTCCTTACCTCCAGCAGACATTGCCCTACTTCGTAGCTCAACAATCTTTTCCAGGGTACCACTTTCGTATTGGGTGTAACCTTTAATAGTGTTGACAAGATTAGGAATCAGATCATAGCGTTGCTTCAAATAAACATTGATGGATTTGAAAGCTTCTTCGGCTCCGTTGCGCATGCGCACGAGCTTGTTATAGGTACCCATCAGATAGAAACCGATGAGGACAGCAATAATCAATAAAATAAGTAGTACGGTCATAGCGAATTAGTAGTCAGATTCAACTCAAATGTACTAAGGAGTTGGTGAACTACATAGATAATAGACGAAGCTGCCGGAGAATGCGATGTAAAGGTTTTTCACCCCATTTTGCTTTAACCAGAAATGGACATAGTTTGGCATTTACAGCGCACGCCTCCTATTTCATTGAGCAAAGACACTTATTTAACTAATTTCACCGCGACATGAATAAAACTATCCTTGTTGGGGATATCGGATCGACCAAATCAACCTGGGTATATTCCTCCGATGTCAGGAAGGAATTACATCTTGGTGGGTATAATCCGGTCACCCAATCAGAAAAGCAAGGACGTATCCTTTTTGAGTTCCTACAGACCAATACGAGGGGCCTGGAATTTTCAACCATCTGGTATTATGGAGCGGGAGTTATTGATTCTCCTATCGGCCAGGCTGTGCATGACAACCTGAAGAGAATGTTTCCCGGGAGCATGATTCAAGTATCCTCTGACCTGACGGGAGCGGCAATTGCAGCATGTGGCGACGTCCAGGGCACAGTAGCGATCCTTGGCACCGGCAGCCATGCAGCTGCGTGGGATGGTAAAATAATTGTAAAACAAGCTGTTTCTCTGGGTTACCTCCTTGGCGATGAAGGTGGAGGATGTGATATCGGCAAGTCGTTATTGCAGCATTACTTTTACAAAATGATGCCGGAGGTAATCAGTAAAGACCTGGATGAGCGATTGAAAGGTGGTCGGAGTGCTTTCCTCCAAGAGCTACAGACATCGGAAAAGCCTAGCCAATTTCTGGCTGAATTTGCAAGATTTGCGGTTTTACATCAAGAGCACGAATGGATACAGGCTTTGGTATCCGCCAGATTTAATCTGTTTATTAACAGGCATGTTGTGCCACTGCACCCAAATGGGGATGTGCACGTAGTTGGATCGATAGGCTGTATATTTGCCAGCTTAATCAAAAAAGAGCTGGAAAAATATGGTTTGTCATCGGGTACTTTTATCAAGGATCCTGCAAGACGACTGTTTGAAAGACATACTGAAACATGGATAAAATGAAAACTGAAATCAGGCGACTTGCCGTTTTTTCATCAGGTGGAGATGCACCTGGAATGAATGCTGCTATCAGGGCAGTTGTCAGGACGGCTTCTTATTACGACTTGCATGTATTTGGTATCTACAGGGGATATGAAGGGATGATCGATGGAGATATTGTCCGTCTGGATAAAGGAGATGTGGGTAATATAATCCATCGCGGAGGAACCATTTTGAAAACCGCACGCAGTGCAAGATTCCGGACGCCGGAAGGACGTAAACTGGCCTATGAAGCACTTGTGGCCAATGATATTGATGCCTTAATCGCCATTGGTGGCGATGGGACTTTTACCGGTGGTAAAATATTTTTTGAAGAATATGGTATACCGGTCATTGGCATTCCGGGAACGATTGACAACGATCTCTTTGGAACTGATTACACCATAGGTTTTGATACTGCAGTCAACACTGCCATTGAAGCGGTTGACAGGATCAGGGATACAGCAGACTCACATAACAGGTTGTTCTTTGTAGAAGTGATGGGCAGAGATACAGGGTATATAGCTCTGAATACTGGAATTGGCAGCGGAGCGGGTGCTATCCTGATTCCGGAATCATCCATTGATGTTGATACGCTGATCAAGCATCTGGAAAAAACGGCCAAACGTCAAAAATTATTCTCCCTGATCATCGTGGCAGAAGGGAATGAAAACGGGAACGCACAGAAACTTGCATCAGATATCAGAGAAAGGTTTCCTGACTACGATCCGAAAGTCACGATTATCGGGCATTTACAGCGCGGTGGTGCTCCTTCCGCACTGGACAGGCTCATCGCCAGCAGAATGGGGTTTAAGGCCGTTGAAGCGATCATCGAAGGCCATACGAACAAAATGGTGGGCATTCAAAACAACCAGATGAAATTGATACCCTTTGAGGATGCAATTAACAAGAGCAAAGATATCGATAAGGACTTGCTGAGAATGGCTGAAATCCTTTCCTTATAACAAGCGTGGAAATCTCATTCTTTTATATTCCCGTTGGCAATGCATCTGAAGCAGCAACCTTGGGCAATCTGGCTATTAAAGAACAATTGGCTGCATGTGCTAATGTATTTCCTGTTCAATCTGCATTCCAGTGGGACGGGGTCATTCAGCAGGAACCAGAATTTATCCTTGTTCTGAAAACAATACCTCCCAAAAAATCAGCATTGCGTGAATTTCTCGAAAGCAACCACAGTTATGAAACACCTTGCATATTAAGTTGGGATGCTGAAGTAAATGAAGCGTATGGAAAGTGGGTAGCTCAACAATTGGAAGGAGACATCTGAATCCAATGTCAGGTCAATTAATTATGTCCTGCATCTATACTTTTACTCCACATCAGGTAAGCCTTAATAAATCCATTCAGATCGCCGTTCAACACCAGATCAGGATTGTGCATGGTATGCTGGCTCCTGTGGTCTTTCACCCTTCGGTCATCGAGTACATAACTTCGAATCTGGCTTCCCCATTCATTTTTAGTTTTACCAGCCTCAACCTTATCTCGCTCGGCATTCTGTCTTTCAATTTCACGTTCATACAACCTGGAGCGGAGCATTTGCATGGCCTTTTCCCGATTTTGGTGTTGTGATCTTTCTTGCTGGCATTCGACTACAATACCTGATGGCAGGTGGCGCACCCGGACTGCAGATTCTGTCTTGTTGACATGCTGACCTCCCGCCCCACTGGAGCGAAAAGTATCCCATTCAAGATCATCTGTCTTGATTTCAATCTTTATGCTGTCATCAACCAGGGGATGAACAAACACAGAGGAGAAGGAAGTCATTCGTTTGCCTTGTGAATTGAAAGGGCTTACCCGCACGAGCCGGTGTACGCCATTCTCTCCTTTAAGCATGCCGTAGGCATATTCGCCGTTGATTTCAATCTCCGCGCTCTTGATCCCGGCTACATCGCCATTCTGGCGATTTAACTCAGAGACTTTGTATCCATTCTTTTCTGCCCACATGAGATACATGCGTAGCAACATTTCGGACCAGTCACAGCTTTCAGTGCCACCCGCACCGGCATTAATCTCGAGAATACATGACATCTCATCCTCCGGGTGATTGAGGGTACTTCTAAACTCTACATCGTCAACGATATCAACAGCTCTGGCATATGATGCATCCAGTTCCTCTTCGGTAGCTTCGCCGGCATCATAAAACTCCAAAAGCACACCGAGATCATCGATGACGGCTTCGATGACTTTAAAATTTGAAATCCAATGTTTGTGGGCTTTAATTTCTTTGAGCGCGACTCCAGCGCGTTCAGCATCGGACCAGAAATCCGGGTCTAAGGTAAGTTGTTCCTTTTCCTCAAGTTGAAGTTTGCGTCTTGCGACGTCAAAGATACCTCCCTAAAACTCCCACACGGGTCTTGAGATCTGTAAACTGATCTACGGTCATGAAAATGGATTTAAAATGAGAGGGGCCAAAGCCCCCCCGGAAATTTATTTTTCTAATTCAACATAGAATATCAAATCTGCATTTTCAGGGATGACCGGTGGTGAACCGGCAGCACCGTATCCTAAAGAAGCAGGAATAAACAATGTTGCCTTAGCTCCTTTGTTCAACAACAGGATTCCTTCATCCCATCCTGGAATGACCTGGCCCATACCTAAGGGAAACTGATAAGGCTGGCCGGCTTTAAATGAGGTGTCAAACATTTTGGCATCAGCATCCAGCATGCCATAATAATGAACTGAAACCTGGTCACCTTTTGCAGGTTTGGTTCCTTCTGCACCAGCTTCATGAATGATGTAGCGCAACCCTGAGGTTGTTGTTTGCATCTGGCTGGCAAAATCACCTTTTTTATAAGCATCCCAGTTCGATTTGGTTAATGCTTCAATTTCAGGCAATCTGTCGCGAACGACTTGTTTTACTTTCTCCTGTTCCTTTTGGGTAGAGTCCGAATGTGCCTGGAACTGAGCTTCGTCCATGACATCAACGATACCTACACGATACACCAGGGGCTCTGTAAATGCCTCAAATCCCGGAGGAAGCCTGTCAAAAGAATCGATAGGGAAAAAGAAATGTAAACTGTCACCTTCATGCAAGGTGGCCATGATATCCACAAGAGCTTTAAGCTGACCGTAGCTCTTGTTGTCTTCCATAAGTTTCAGAACAGAAGGCTTTCCCATGGTTGCGGTGGTTTGCAGGATGGAGTCCTTTTGTGCCAATGCCATATTGAAGAAGACATAACTATTGACCGGGATAGGATCTGACCCACCTTTACGGACAATCTGGTATTCGTATCCTGAATCCGCTTTGATTCGACGGCCTTCAGAAGCGCATCCTACAATAAAGAGGACGCAGAGCAGAGAAAAGAAGATGTTATTGTTCATGTTGTAATTGATATGCGTTCATTGTTAGTGGAATAATCTCTTTCACCTTGACAAGGGTTTCCTCCATGGAGGCTTTGAGTTGTCCTCCGGAAGCGTTCCTGTGTCCGCCTCCATTGAAATGGGTATGGCAGATCTCCTGGACATTGATATTTCCTTTGGAGCGAAAAGATAGTTTAGTCACATTTTGCTGTTCAGAAACGAAAACAGCCATCTTCATGTTGCGAACCATGAGAATGTAGTTGACAATACCTTCCGTGTCTCCTCTCCCGATAGACCAGTTTTTGTAATCATCCTTGTCAAGCCAGATAATACCCGTCTGGTATTCGGTCATCAGTTCCATGCGGTTTGCAAGACAATGCCCAAGCAGCTTAAGTTGCTTTTCGGTCATGCTGTTGAACAGGCGGATCTGCAACATATAATCATCCATCCCCATTCGCTTGAGGGCGGCAGCTATTTCAAAAACATGCGGATTGGTTGCGTATCGGAAGGAACCTGTATCCATCAGAATGCCCGTGTAGAGGGCTTCTGCAATATGCACGTCGATATACCCTTCAAGTTTATTATCCACCAGGAAATCATACACAAGCTCCGCGGTTGAACTTGCTTCAGTTTTGGAGAGGATGTGGTCCGCAAATGGTTCCGGATCGATGTGGTGATCAATCAGGATTTTTACGGCTTTGGATGCCATCACATCTAATCCAAAGCGGTCAATCCTATCGAGCGAATTGAAATCGAGGCAGAAAATAATATCTGCCTTGTCAAAAGCGGCCATTGCCAGTTCAGGGTTCATTTCCCCGATAATCGCTTTATCAACTCCATGCAGAAAATTAAACAGCGGAGGAAAATCATTGGGCAGCACTACCGTAACGGTGTGGAGCAATTTGTGGAGTACCGCGGCAAGGGCGAGTGTGGAGCCTAAAGCATCTCCATCGGGATTCTTGTGGGTGACGATCACCACACGCGAAGGCTGCCGAATTAAATGATATACTGAATCCACGTTTTACTCCTTTATTTTTTCAGGCCGCAAAGGTCTTATTTTATTATGATACGACCAAATATGCTAAATTTGCGCCCCATTAGGACAAAAAACAACCTATTCCAAAATACATGGCAAGTAATTTAACTTTTACGATGATTAAGCCTGATGCAGTAGCAGCGGGTCATATTGGCGCTATCCTTGCTCAAATTAACAAAGCGGGCTTTAAGATAGTTGCTATGAAATATACCAAACTTTCCGCTGAAAAGGCAGGTGAGTTTTATGATGTCCACAGGGAAAGAGGCTTTTTCGGTGAATTAGTTGACTTTATGTCTTCAGGGCCGATTCTTGCAGCCGTACTTGAAAAAGACAATGCGGTTGAAGATTTCAGGACTTTGATCGGAGCCACCGATCCTGCCAAAGCGGCACCTGGTACGATTCGCGCCTTATTCGCTAAAAATATTGGTGAGAATGCTGTTCATGGTTCAGATTCCGATGAAAATGCACTCATAGAGGCTTCATTTCATTTTTCAAGGATGGAAATGTTTCGCTAAAAACGCTTCCGGAACATTTCTTTTCACTCCTCAGATTATTCTTTTAAAGTAGCTCCTGAAATAGCTTGTATAGCAGTGCTATTGCCTATCCAGGTTTCGAAAGTGTATCAGGATTTCCTCCATACTCATGTCTGGAGGAGCATCAGCATATGTCATTTGGGTAAGTTCGTTTGCCGCCTGCTCAATGGAAACGTCAGGCAAAAAATGATCACGCATATAATGCATATACCTGATCATCATAAAAGAATTAAAATATCTGAAAAACCTGCGTCTGAAACTGATGGCGCCAGACGTATGCATGGCAATTTCCTTGCAATGTTCAGGAAAGTCGATTTCCCCTAAAAAGGCGATTATTCCCGGATGAAGCCTTAAGCCGTCTATCACATCACTGATATTTGCATTTGCACCAGAGTGCCCACAATGTTTCCTTAGTTCATCAATTTGATGAAATAAGGGCTTAATCAACATAAAAACTTCAAAATCACCAGTCATCCATGGCGCATCTCCGGGTAATAGTTTAGACATGGCGCGTCCCGTGCCAAAAGGTACGCGATGGGATATTCTTGATGAAGGAAAAACCGTAGTGCCTGTTATTTCAAGCAAGCTATCTACTTCAATAAATTTCTGTAAAAAATAGAAGTCCTCTCCTGCCTGCCTTGTATTCATGCCGCCATGCGACAAGTATCCCTTACGACAGACGGCCATTGACGAACCCACTGTTTGAAAAGCGAAAGGATGGCCTGCCCATCTCATCGCATGGACGAGGTAACGCAGATGAAGCTCGTATTGCATGATGGCCTGCTTTTCATGTTGTCCAAGTTTTTCAAGATTGTGTTCATAATAAATAGAAACCGCATTACAGGCTGGGTGACTTTGAAAATAATCATAAACCACCCTCAGATAATTCTGCATTACCGTACAATCACTATCCAGGCACAACATTATACCATCCTGGTTGAGCAATCTGGCAGCCGCATCCAAAACCATTTTTCGCGCCCAGCCCACTCCTCCTCTTGGGTCAGGAAGTGCATCCATAAAAACAGGTCGGAACTTTAACCCTTCCTGCTGATGGCAGTTGATCCATGCGAGACAGGCCAGCCAAGCTTCACGATGAGTCTCTGCCTCGGCCTCTGTCATTCGGCTGCTCATATTGAAAAGCAGAATCACTTCCACCTGAATTTCCGGCAATGCACATGCCCGGAGTGATTCCATCGTTGCGATTAAGTCTGGCTCAGCATACACGGGTATACAAACGACCATGCCGGGAGCAGTCTCACCTGCTTCCAGGTCTAAAGGATATGTTTTGTACCGGGCTGAATATTTCTGCCAATGTATATCTTCAGGCATCGTGGTTAACTTTGCAATTTAAGAGAAAGCCCATGACTGGTTGTATCGCGGGAATCCAATATATACCTTCTATCGAATACTTTGCCCATTGGCTGCAGCATGGCCTGCTTACGATCGAACACCATGAACATTTTCAAAAGAGAACCTGGCGCAATAAAACAGCCATACTTGGGCCTGATACCCCCTTATACCTTACTGTTCCCTTGCGAAAAGGGAAACATCAGCAAATGCTTATATCAGATGTACACATTGCTTATGATGAGGGTTGGATTAATATGCACCTCCGGAGCTTAAAGACAGTATACGGAAAAACGGCTTACTACGATGAAGTCATCAGCGGATTTATTGACCTCCTCCTGCTTAAATATGAAAAGCTCTGGGATCTAAACATCAGCAGTCTTCAATACATAACAACCCTAATTGGCGGCAAATGGGATTTTGAGTTGAGCAACGAATACCTTCACCAATATCCATTTGATGTCGTTGATCTTCGGGCGGGCGTACCGGGAGGAGAAAGTTTGAAAATAATGGCTGCATTACCTGTTTACCCACAGGTTCAGCGCCTTCATAAATCACATCTCCCAAACCTCAGTATCTTCGATACACTTTGTCATCTTGGGCCTGAAACCAATCGCTACCTGGCCTGGTATGCCACCAAACTCTATGATACGCCATGATGAAGGTAATTGATGAAAAATTACAGGAACAAAAAGGGGAACTGAAGCACGTACTTCAGCGGCTGCAACAATTTACTCACCGCATTTCGCATGCGGAGTCTGCCAGGATACTGGCTGATCTCCGGGACAGGATAGATGAGCCTTTTATGTTTGTGATCGTTGGTGAAGTCAAAGCCGGGAAAAGTTCATTTATTAATGCTCTATTAGGCGAACCTGATTTATGTGCCGTATCGCCCTCTCCCATGACGGATACTATCCAGCAAATATGCTACGGGGAAGTAATGAAAACAGAAGAAGTAAGTCCTTACTTCAAACGAATATTTCAGCCGAGTGAAATCCTGAAAGACATCGCGATTGTTGACACACCGGGCACCAACACGATTATCGCACATCACCAGGAAATCACAGAAAGATTTATCCCAGGAGCTGATTTAATTGTCTTTGTATTTGAAGCAAAAAATCCATACCGTCAATCCGCATGGGATTTTTTTGATTTTATGCACGAAGAGTGGCACAAGAAAATCGTTTTCGTCCTGCAGCAAAAGGACCTGATGGAACCATCGGACCTTGAAATCAATAAAAAAGGAGTGATCGACAATGCGCACAAAAAGGGTATCAAACATCCAATAGTATTTGCCGTCTCTGCGAAAGAGGAATTAGATGGATACCATCAGCAAAGCGGGTTTGAACCATTAAAGACGTTTATTCTGGATCAGGTGACCGGCGGCAAGGCGCAACAGCACAAACTTATCAGCACATCTGTTACCGTCCTCAGTATTATTACAAAGCTGGAAAAGGGTCTGGAGGACCGCCAGTTACAACTGGATGCAGATATTGCTTTCCGCCAGGATATCAAATGGACTTTGTCAGATCACGGTCAACAGGCTAAACACCAGGCAGACATCCTCATTGAAAATCTCATGGCCGCTTATGACAGGGTTGCAGGGAAGTATGAAAATGAACTGAGCGATTCGATCTCCTTTTTTCCTGTATTGAAAAGGTCTATTGGTGCCCTATTCTCAAAATCCCAGTCCTTGAAATCCTGGCTTGAGGCATTCACGCATCGTTTACAGGCTGACTTCGGCACCGGGATGCAGGAAAAGATTAACGACCGAGTCCTTGACCTTGCTGAAAGCATCCAGCAAATGGCTCACAATATTGATCTGCGTATCAGGAATAGCAAAACCATTCTCGCCAATGACCACGAGATATTTTCCGAGATCGCCCAAAGAAGGCAAAACGTATTGAGGGAATTACGCGACGCATTTGATCAGTTTCTGAACCGCACCGAAAACTTTACTACGAAAGGTCTGGTGAATACGGAAACACGGGTAGGCACAAATGTAGCGGCGGGCAGTGGCGTTGCTGTCGTAGGAATTATCCTGGCGGCGGTGACACAAGGAATGGTCTTTGACATCACCGGGGGCGTCCTTACTGCTTTAGGTTTTCTCGTTGCTGGAATCACTCTTGGGCTTCAGCGTGGTAAGGTGATGAAGCAGTACAGAAGTGAGATGGAAAAAGGCCGTAAGAGGCTTCAACAGGAACTTGCTGCCGAATTGTATGCATATATCGAGACTTTAAAAACTAAAATGAATGATCATTTTACAAAATTTGATGAACTCATTCAATTGGAAACAGAAGAACTATCAACCCTTCTCCAGGATTTGAAAAGCGTAAAAACCGATCTCGAAAATATTCAAAAAATAGTAAACCGGGCATTTTGACCACATCCATCTTTGTATTCCTTTGGATAATATCCTCCAATCAGGCACTAGATCCAAGCATGAGCTAATTCAATTTGGCCATAACATCAGAGGCGGAAAATGCCCATAAATCATTGCATCGCCCTGTTTTCGAACTCTTTTCTCGGATAAAAGCAGGTCAGTTGTAACAAAAGGTGGCCTGCCACGTCAATATATCTGAAATGAATACTGAACAATACGAAGCCGTATTTCATAAGATGAAAGACAAACTCTATAGGTATGCCTTTAGGTTTGTGAAAGACAGCGAGTCTGCAGAAGATGTTGTTCAGGATGTCATGTACAAACTCTGGCAAAAACGGGACGAAGCAGATGGCATTGAAAACCTGGAAGCATGGTTGATGGTTCTCACCCGTAACAGGTCGCTTGATATGCTACGGAAAATGAAGGACAATCATGTGCGTGTGGATGAGGCTTATACGGTCAGTGACAAAGCTCCGGTTGCAGATAAACTCATGGAAACCGCTGACTTGATGAGTCTGTTGATGTCATGCCTACATCAGCTACCTGAAAAACAACGCAGCATATTTCATCTGCGTGAAATTGAGCAAATGACCTATGAAGAAATAGCCCAGCAGACAGGATACAACCTAGATGATGTCAAGGTGAATCTCTTCAGAGCAAGAAAACATATACAACGCATGGTCAGCAAGACCGACACTTTTGGACTTTATCAACACAACACAACTCATGGATAATAACCTTCTTGAAAAATACTGGAATGCAGAAACTTCCTCTCGGGAGGAGGATCAACTCCTTCAGGACCTGAACGGATCCAACAGCCCGGATGGTGTGTATTTCACCATGATCTCCGAAGCCCGCCAGCAAAAAAGTAAGCTGACCATTGACGACATCAAGACGTACAACCATCGTCAATCCTTAGCTTCTTCCGGTCCTGTGATCCTTCCACTCTATCGATGGATCGCAAGTGCAGCGGCCATTATTTCCTTTGTCGTTGCAAGCATCGGAATCTGGAATTATAGTCAGCAATCCACACAATCCTTACAAATGGCTGAAACATTTGAAGATCCTTATGCAGCGTACGAAGAAGTCCGTGAAGCTCTGGCTTTTGTTTCTGCCAAACTAAACAAATCACAAAGCGCTGCCATGCTCAACATCCAGAAGGCTGGCGAATACGCTGAAATGTTTAAATAAATCAATTCGTCACTTTCATACAATTCATACTAATATGAAATCTATTTGTTTTTCTTTTTTAGCCGTGCTTTTCACGTCGCTGTCTTCCTTCGCACAGGAAGATGCCATTACCAAATACTTCAACAAGTACATGGATGATGAAAAATTCAGCGTAGTGTACATCAGTCCCAAAATGTTCAGTATGGTCTCTAAAATTGAGATCGAGGATATGGAACCAGAACTACAGGAAGTCATTAAAAGCATGAAGGGGCTCCGGATCCTACACACTGAGCAAAACGCCCTTCAGTATTACAATGATGCGCTCAAGACCATCAATACCAGCGAATACGAATTGCTGATGACGGCCAGGGGCGAAGGAGAAAATGTCAGGTTTATGGTCAAGGATAATGGCGACATCGTAGAGGAACTCCTGATGATGGTAGGTGGAAACGAAAATTTTGCCTTGCTCAGCTTTATCGGCAATATTGACCTCAAGAAGATCGGCAAACTTGCCAAGGCCCTGGATATTGACAACATGCAATACCTGGAAAACCTGGACAAAAAGAACTAGATTTACTCTTGGAAAATAATAAACTCAATTCACTTTAAGTTCCAATAAGCCTGGAACCCCAATAAGAAAAGCCATTCCGGATTACCTGGAATGGCTTTTACCTTTATTAAGGAACATAACCAAATGAATCTACTCCTGTTACGAAAACACGATTGTGTAAAGAACATGGTTATGCCCCCAGATAGTTTTTAAGCAATTTACTTCTGCTGGCTGATCTGAGCTTATTTATGGCCTTGTCCTTGATCTGACGCACCCGTTCACGGGTAAGGCCAAAGCGATCTCCGATATCCTCCAGTGATAAAGGATGTTCCACGCCAATGCCAAAATATAATTTGATGACATCAGCTTGGCGATCTGTGAGTGTACCTAAAGAACGGTCAATTTCTCTGCGTAGCGATTCAAGATATTCAAGGCCTGCATCGGTACCGGGTGTATTTGGGTTTTCCAAGACATCCAGCAATGAATTGTCCTCACCGTCAACGAAAGGTGCATCCATTGATACGTGACGGGCTGCAACTCCGAGGGTCGTTTCTACCTCATCTGCTGATATTTCAAGTATCGTGGCCAGTTCTTCTGATGATGGCTCACGCTCAAACTCCTGCTCAAGCTGTGAAAATGCCCTATTGATCTTGTTCAGCGAACCTACCTTATTGAGCGGCAAACGTACAATCCTGGATTGCTCTGCCAACGCCTGAAGGATGGATTGACGAATCCACCAAACAGCATAAGAGATAAATTTAAATCCCCTGGTTTCGTCAAAACGCTGAGCGGCTTTGATGAGTCCAAGGTTACCTTCATTAATAAGGTCACTGAGAGAGAGGCCCTGATTCTGATATTGCTTGGCAACAGAAACGACAAACCTGAGGTTTGCTTTCGTCAGCGTTTCGAGGGCGATCTGGTCACCCTGCTTTATTTTTTTAGCAAGATCAACTTCCTTTTCAGGCGTCAACAAGTCAACCTTCCCGATTTCCTGAAGGTATTTTTCAAGGGACTGACTCTCCCTGTTTGTAATTGATTTTGTGATCTTAAGCTGCCTCATGGCATAGAATACGTTAAAATGTTCTGGTCAAAGGAAGAGGCAAAAAACGTTCCCAAACTAATGATGCCCCCAAAAGAGGCGCAAAAGTACGCTTTTCTATCGTCCCATCCATTTATTTTGTTTTTAATGGCCTCATTTTACCTTACTTGCAGATTATTTACTGAAAGCTAGCGAAGTAAAGCGGGATAGTCTTAATAACAGAAACATAATGTCCTGAGAGGAAAAAAAGTTCAATTGTTTGTAATATTCAGGAATTCTGTTTTATTTACGCCCAACTGGATGCAGCAGACCCTAAAAAGGGCTCTCAATCAAATTAAACTTATGAAGCGAATACCCGTAGATCTCGAATATATCTTTAAAGCCTCGCCGGCGATATTGTACAAGTTTCTGACCACACCCGCGTGCCTGGTGAGGTGGTTTTGTGATGGTGTTGATATCAACGGAGACGTCTACACGTTTTCCTGGGATGGCAGTGAAGAGAATGCAGAAGTTGTCGATGACATTGAGGAAGAAAGACTCCGTTTCAAATGGGAAGGTGCCCCGCGCCATGAATACCTTGAATTCAGGATGTACCTCTCCCCTGTTACGGAGGAAACCGTTCTTGAGATCACTGACTTCGCCAATGAAAAGGAAGTTGATGACCTGAAAAGGCTTTGGGATAGTCAGATTAAAAATCTACGCCAGGAGACCGGAGGTTAAGTATTTATTCGGTAAATCCATCAATTCCAGTTACGGTAGTGTATTTGAAGGAAAGTTTTTGTTCCGGATACATATACCTGAATGCCGCCTGGCACATCATCGTTGCCTCGTGGAACCCACATAGGATCAATTTTAGTTTTCCAGGATAGGTATTAATATCTCCGATGGCAAATATCCCATCCACACTTGTACTGCAATCATACGGATCCACTACAATGGCATTTTTATCCAGTCCGAGTCCCCAATCTGCTATCGGACCAAGCTTTGGTGTCAAGCCAAATAACGGAATAAAAAAATCTGTTTCATGGGTGACCTTTCCTTCCGGCACTTCAATGACGACAGCCTGTAAGCCATTGGACCCTTTGACTTCAACCACGCTGGCATCGGTGATCAACTTTACCTTGCCTTTACTTACAAGCCCTAATACCTTATCAACTGAATCAGGTGCCCCTCTGAAACTGGACCTACGATGGACTAGTGTAATGTGACTTCCAAGCGCAGACAGTTCAATTGTCCAATCCAGTGCAGAATCACCGCCACCTGCGATCACCACCCGCCTGTCTTTATAATGGATGGGGTTTTTGACAAAATAGTCTACGCCTTTTCCTTCCAATTTTTCAATACCGTCGATCGGGGGTTTACGTGGCTCGAAACAGCCTAAACCTCCTGCGATAGCGATCACCCTGGATTCGATTATTGTGCCATCGTGGCCGGTTGTTCTGAACGATCCATCATCCAGTCTATCAATCTTTTCTGCTATTTCACCGAGGGTGAAGCCAGGTCTAAAGGGTTCTATCTGTTTTTTGAGATTATCCACGAGGTCACTGGCCAGTATCATAGGACAACCGGGAATATCGTAAATAGGTTTTTTAGGATATATTTCTATCAATTGGCCTCCAATCTGGGGAAGCACATCGATGAGATGGCATCTCATCTTCAGCAAACCTGCTTCAAAAACGGCAAAAAGGCCAACAGGCCCGGTACCAATGATCAGTATATCTGTTTTTATCACCCCCATAATCTGATTTGAGGGTGCAAAGGTAAAGCAGTAGGCGAAAAAACAGCAATGAAAACGGTATTCAGCATAAATATGATCAGGATTAAGAGAATATCCAGTGGAAATAGAAACTAGTCCTGACCAAATAACCCGGATATCGGATTACAAACAATCTCTTCCTCCGCGGATAATGTAGCTATCGCCTTCTTTAATTAGTTGGGCATTGATGCTGGCTGCAATTGTCTTTAGCACAGAACTAATCTCCTCCTTCCCGAAAGGGCGGGGAATATTGATGATACAAGTCTTACTTTTTTCGTTTTCTATGGTAATGGTCTGGTCAAAATAAGCCGACACATCCGCTATAACGGCGGAAAGTGGCATTTTAATAAAGCGCAGTTGACGGGTGCGCCATGCATTTACATTGGGAGAAGGATTGGCGATGACCTCCATTCTTTCTTCTTGAAAAACAGCAGCTTCACCTTCAGTGAGGGCTATAGCAACATGTGCATCCTCTTGGGAAGAAAAAATGATCTTTCCAGTATTCACAAAAATATGGGTCTGCTCTGGGGTCTCACGAATATTAAAGGAAGTACCAACAACTTCTGTCATGGTCTGGGCCGTGGCAATGGTAAAAGGTCGCTTTGGGTCAGGTGTTACTTCAAAAAAAGCTTCCCCCTTCAATTCCACGTGCCTTGTCTTGTTCCTAAAAGGGTAGGAAACTATTTCGGATCCCTTATTAAGATAAACTATAGTTCCATCCTTCAATACCACCGGGTCACCTCCTACCTGGTCAAACGTATAGGTCACAGGTACACCGTTACTAAAAAACAAAGCATATGTGCCGATCATCAGGATCGCGGTGGCAGCGATAGACCAGGTCAACATTCTCCTGGTGATCACTGGTGAAGGCTGTGATTGTGGAATAGACTCAGAAAAACGGTTCCAACCCGCTTGTACATCCCAATCCAATACATTTGGCTCAGGATGGTGATCCCATACCCTGCTGGTAGCTTGAAGAATAGACTTCAGGTTATCGTCAGCTGATATCTCTTGCTCAAACACCTCACGCTCATTCCCTGCCATTTCTCGTGAGAGATACCGGCCTATTCTCGCATCAATTGATTGTTCCATATTCTGATCCATTAGACACAAATAAGTGATTTACCCCCCATGCCCGGCTATTGCAAGGCGTAGAAGTTTCAATGCTTTTCCAATTTGATTTTCAACTGTTTTAACTGAAATTCCCAGGTGATTGGCCACCTCAGCGTAGGACATTTCTTCCTGGCGGTTGAGTTGGAATACCATCCGGCATTTCTCCGGCAGGGTCTCAATAGCCTGGTCAAGTAATGCTTTTAACTCTGCTGCCTCCATACTCTGGATGGCATCTGCTTGATGTCCGGCAAATACAGGGTCAAATTCAGAGGTGGCTTCAAGTTCTTCCCAGGCATGCTTTTTAGAATCACGGATATAATTCAAAGACCTGGTGACAGCCATTCGCCGGAGGTAGGCCGGAACAGAGGTATGGATATGTAACTGATCCCGTTTGACCCATAATTCAGCAAAGATCTCCTGGGCAATATCTTCGGTTTTAGTCCGGTCACGTACATACATGTGTATGACGTTACAGACAAAAGCGTAATGTTGCTTGAACAATAGTTCAACAGAATCCATTTGATTAATTGGCTTAGTGGTTTTGCTGAGCAGTAAAAATCGTAATAATACCTATACCAGCATGCGAATGATTGGTAAATTTGTAGACATTACCACATTTAGTTTCTATAACCATTCAAATTCGTGAAAAATGAAAAGCATCATAATGCTATTTAGTCTTCTTCTTGTCCTGACAAGTTGTAAGAATCAATCAGGTCAGGATGCAGCAGCAGAATCTAATGCTGTTGATTCGACAATGACCAAATATACCCTGACACCTTTCAGCACTTCAAAGGACTTTGAGGATGCCAGCCTTAAAGCGATGGCATATACGGACGGCACCTTCTCCACAGTGATCTCCGGCTCTAGCTACAAATTAGGCGAACAGACGTCAGATGCTACCCAAAAGAATTGTGCTAACAGCAAAGAAGGTCAGCACCTGCATCTGATCGTTGATACCGAACCTTATGTTGCCAAATATGAGTCTTCGTTTACGCATGAAATTCCTGACGGAGAGCATTATCTTCTTTGCTTCCTATCCAGGTCATATCATGAGAGCCTTAAAACCTCGGCTGCCTACAAAGCTGTAAAAGCAAGTGTGGATGGGAAGCGTATTACCAATTCGGCCGATATCAAAGAGCCAATGTTGTTTTACAGCCGACCCAAAGGACTTTATACGGGCGATGATACCAAAAAAGTAATGTTGGACTATTACCTTATCAATGCAGATCAGGCTGGCTTTAAAGTAGAAGCGGACATCAACGGCGAAAAACACATGATGGACAAATGGCAACCCTATTACATTGAGGGCCTTCCTGAGGGTGACAATACCATCAAGCTAAGCCTTATTGATTCTACAGGGCAATTGGCCAAAGTGCCACTCAACCCTGTCTCCAGAACCTTTAAAATTGAAAAAACACCTGTTGCGAATTAAAGAAAAATTATCTTTGCCGTCCGTTTTACGTTTTTAACAAACGAGGAACGGTATACGGTGGCTATAGCTCAGTTGGTTAGAGCGCTAGATTGTGGTTCTGGAGGTCGTGGGTTCGAGACCCTCTAGTCACCCTTGCTTAAAAGCCTGTTTACCTCAGTAGACAGGCTTTTTTATTTCATCTTCATTGAAATGCCTGTGAGAAAATCTCCTACAACATAGCTACTGCCGCCAACAAAAACCAGGTCATTCTTACCTGCAACGCTTAAAGCATGGTGGTATGCGTCCATTACACTCTTAAAAGACACGCCGTACAGACCAAGGTCGGTTCCATCTGATGCTACTTCCCGGGCAGGTTTTGCTCTTGGAATATCTGGAGCACACCAATAATATCGACCATCTTTTGGGAATAACGCCAAAATGTTGATAATATCCTTGTCTGAGACAAAGCCAAGAACAAAGTGCCTTCTTTGCACCGGTTGTTTCAGCAATTCAGGCAACATGGCCATCATACCATGATGGTTATGCGCAGCATCGGTTATCACTAGTGGCTTTCGTTGTATCACCATCCACCTGCCAATCATGTTGGTGGAGGGTTTCACATGAGCAAGACCTCTCTTTATCTCCCGGTCTGCGATGCTCTTGGCAGGATAATACTGGTTCCATCTAAAAAAGCATTCGAGAACGGTCCTGACATTCTGCAACTGGTATGGCCCGGTAAGATCCGTTGCAAGATCAGCCAACCAAACTCCTTCCCTGGTGCGGACACTCAATCTTTGTTTCGTAAGCGTTTTTTGGGTTTGATCAACCATGAGATGTTTGGAAGCAAAATGGATAGGCGCTTTTTCCTTTAAAGCTTTGTTTTTAAAGACAGGTGCTGTTTCACGATGCCATTCTCCAATAATCACAGGAACCTCCTGCTTGATGATTCCCGCTTTTTCGAAGGCAATTTCAGGAAGGGTATTTCCGAGGATTTTCATGTGATCAAAGCCAATATTTGTGATCACAGACATAAGAGGTTTTATGATATTCGTGGAGTCCAATCTGCCCCCCAGGCCAGTTTCTATAACAGCGATATCGATTTTTTCTTTTCTGAAAAAATCAAAGGCCATGGCTAGTGTAATTTCAAAAAAAGAAGGTTGAATGCCTGTCCATTTATCCTTGTATTCATTTACAAACTGCACTACATTCCATTCGCCGATCATCTCCCCGTTGATTTTTATCCTTTCCCGGAAATCAACGTAATGTGGTGATGTATACAGGCCTACTTTTTTACCTGTGCTCTGGAGCACGGAAGCGATCATATGGGAGGTACTCCCTTTGCCATTGGTACCTGCGATGTGGACGGCCGGAAAGAAGGTCTGAGGCTGACCAAGCATTTCACACAGTAGCCTGATATTCGTAAGATCCTTTTTGATTGCTGCATCCCCTACCCGTTGAAACATCGGCAGAGAGGAAAACAGAAAATCAATAGTTTGTCGGTAGTTCATGATCTGATATTGAAGCATGTTAAATCCCGATTACAGGTTTTATTTACCTTCGTCATAAATACAAGCTATATGAAACTGATTTGCCTTTGTCTGCTTTCGGCATTACTGTTAAGCTCCTGCAAAGAAAACACTAATACTTCAGGTGCACTATCTGAAGAAACGATACGCAGGCATATCATCAACCTTTCCGCTGATGAATTTCAAGGTCGTAAGCCTTTTACCGCAGGGGAAGAAAAGACGGTGGCGTACCTGGAGGCAGAAATAAAAAAAATCGGCCTTCAACCAGGCAATGGAGATGTTTATACACAAGATGTTCCCATGATTGAAATCTCTGGACATCCCTCCGAAACCATGGAACTTACCGGGACTAAAAATATCTCTCTGAAACTGCGGGATCAATATGTGGCTTTTACGCAGAGACCTGTCGGAGACATCAATCTTACTGGCTCTGAACTTGTTTTCTGTGGCTATGGGATTGTGGCACCGGAGTATGGATGGAATGATTATGCCGGTCTTGATATGAAAGGAAAAACGGCCTTGGTACTCGTCAATGATCCAGGGCTTGGCGGTGAGGACAGCACCTTTTTCAAAGGCAATACAATGACCTATTATGGGCGATGGACCTACAAGTATGAAGAAGCTGCCAGACAAGGCGCAGCGGCTATCATGATCATTCATGAATCCACGATGGCAGGTTATCCGTGGGCTGTGGTCCAGGGTGCAGGAAGTGGTGCGAAACTCAACCTGAAATCGCTTGGCTATACACCGTGTGAAATGCAGGGCTGGATTTCCCTTGATGGCGCAAAAGAAATATTCAGTTCAGCCGGACTTGATCTCAGGGAATCCATGATGGCTGCACGAAAGCCAGGTTTTAAGGCTCAACCCCTCCCCTACACAGTAGCTGCAAGTATCCGTAATGACATCAGGGAAAATGTGTCAAAAAATGTCATCGCTATGATCCCCGGTTTGGATCAGAAAGATGAATACATTATTTTTTCTGCACATTGGGATCACCTGGGTATCGGTGCAGTCGTGGATGGAGATTCCATCTATAATGGTGCAAGGGACAACGCAACAGGGACCGCTGCTCTCCTGGGTATTGCAGAGGCCATGGTAGAATCAGGGCCCTTCAAACGAAGTATTGTGTTCCTTTGGGTTACAGCAGAAGAGCAGGGACTTCTTGGCTCAGCTTATTACGCTGCAAACCCTGTTTTTCCGCCTGCCAAAACAGTTGCTAACCTGAATATAGATGGCATGGCCAGTTATGGGGAGATGAATGACCTGAGTGTGATTGGTTTTGGACAAAGTGAACTGGAAGCCTATGCAGCACGATGGGCTGAAAAACAAAACAGATATATCCTGCCTGACCAGGAACCTGAAAAAGGTTATTTCTTCAGGTCTGATCATTTCAATTTCGCCAAAATCGGTATTCCCGCATTATATGCTGAAGGTAGTTTTGATCACCGAACCAAAGGAAAGGAATATGCCAAAGAAAAGTCAGATGAATACCGGACTACTGCTTATCATCTGCCAGCTGATGAATACCTACCCGAAATATTTGACTTAGGAGGAATTTTGCAGGATGCAGCACTCTATTATAACCTGGCTAGCGAATTGGGGAATAACAAGGATTGGCCGAAATGGAAACCGGGTTCGGAGTTTAAAGCGATCAGGGAATCTGGTAAGCAATAAACTGCCGGAAATCTGAACGACCAGGAAATGCTGGATTACCTATTTACTTTTTAAAGACTCCAGTTGGTAAACCAACAATGGAATAGACTGTTGGTATGACATTTCCTTAGCCCTGTTTTTTTCAAATATTTCGTCAAACCAGGTACGTCGTTGAGAAAGGATCGCAAGCAGGTCAATTTGCTTTTCCACCATGCATGCTTCCAGTCCTTCATTGATATCTTTATGGAGGACGCAATGGCTGGTCATTTTTTTATCGTTCTGCCACGGCTCATAAAAAAATTTCATTTGTTCCTGCCCTTCGCCAGTGGTTGAAGTATCCACATGAATGACATGCAAATGGCTGCGCATGATATCGCGAAACTTTCTCAGCGCTTCGATGAGCACTGCATCATCTTTACTGAAATTAGTGGCAACGCCTATATGATCAATGAGACCGTCAAATGCTGCATCTTTAGGTACCACAATGACGGGACAATGGGCTTCCTCCATGACCTTGCCGGAAATTGTTCCGAAAAAGAAAGCTTTCATCATTCCGGCGCCGGTGGCACCCATGACGATGATATCTGCCTTGTTTTTATTGGCAGTCCGTAATATGGCTGAGACTGGCGCGCCTTCTTCCAGGACATGAACCATCGGCACATGGTAATAGCCATGGTCTGTAGCTATATCCCGGAGCACCGGAATCTCATCTTCATAATTTTCGAACTCCTCCAGGTCTATTGAATCATAGACCTCTCTTAGCACCCCTGGCAGATTGAAATCGCTGATATCGGGTCTGTCGAAAGCATGTAAGGTGATCACTGAGGCGCCCAGGTGATCTGCTATCTGTAAAGCAAAGATGAACGCATTTTCCGCCGTGTCGGAGAAGTCCGTCGGATAAAGAATTTTTTTCATTAATGTTTTTCCAGTTTCAACACAAAAGGCTTCAAACGAGGTAATGAGATTGCTAAAATAGTATAAAGAGATGATTCACCAAATAAAAGCATTTCCCGGCACTCCATCAACCCTAAATCGCTTGTCCGATTGATCCTTTAAAATAAGTAATTTTATCCCATGTTAAAATCCGGAATTATCTTTTGTCTGTTAGCGTCAATCATCTTGCTTGGTTTAACATCGCCTGTTAAGCCCTCCGGCCCGAGGGGAGGACCTGTTCCTTTAGCCCAAAAAGTCGCTCATTCGTCCCATTGCAGTGGATGTCATGGAGTAGATGAAACCGGTCAGGCGCTTGTCGACTCAGATGGCAATGATGTCAGCATTTTTGATGACTGGCAGATCAGTATGATGGGATTGTCCGCGCGAGATCCTTTCTGGAGGGCTACCATGGCCCACGAGGTCAACCAATATCCATCTGCTAAACAAGCTATTGAAACCACATGCCTCAAATGTCACGCACCTCTTGGAAGTTTTGAAGCAAAGCGTAACAACCAACCCTACTCATACGAAATCATGCTTGGGGATAGTCTTGGCTTGGATGGAGTCTCCTGCAGTGCGTGTCATCAACAACCGGCTGTAGGTCTAGGTACTGGGTTTTCCGGCAACTATACCCTCGATACAAACCGGCTGATGTACGGCCATTACCCAAATCCCTTTAAAGGGCCGATGCAAATCTACGTTGGCTTTGAACCAGAATTTTCTGACCATATCTATTCCAGCGGCGTATGCGCCGGCTGTCATACCCTGATCACAGAAACACTTCAACCGGACGGCACACCTTCCGGAAATTTTTTTGTTGAACAGGCCACTTATCATGAATGGCTTAATTCCATCTATCCGGCTCAGGGGAAAGAATGTCAAACATGCCACATGCCTTTCATCGAGGATGGGGTCGTCATCGCGACTGATTTTGCTGCATTAGAACCAAGAGAACCATACGGGCTACATCAGTTTTTCGGTGCCAATACTGCCATGCTTGACCTGATGAACGCTAACAAAGAAATCCTGAATCTCCCTTCAGGTGAAAGTAGCCATGCCTGGGAGGAGTCTATAAATAACAACAGGATAAGCCTTTCGAATGCCGCCGAACTCAGTGTGCCTTCCCTGTATATAGTTGACGACACCATGTTTTTGGCCCTTACGATAAAAAACAAAACAGGTCACAAACTACCTTCCGGCTATCCAAGCAGGTTAGCCTGGATACAGATCAACCTTAAAGAAGCTGCGAATCAGGATGCATTTTATTCAAACGGTGCTTTAGACCCTGAAGGGAATATTGTAGGCAGGGATCATCCTTTTGAGCCACATCACCAGGTGTCCAAATCCAGTGACGATGTGCAGATCTATGAAATGGTCATGTCTGACCTGGGTGGCCATCTGACGACTCGCCTAAACGCAGCCTTTAAGCCTTTGAAGGACAACAGGCTGTTACCAACCGGATTCAGGGTGAATCACACAGTATTTGATACTGTTGCCACCTGGGGCAATGTTAATGAGGATCCTGATTTCACCACCGAAAGCAATAACGGACTGGATAGAATTGAATACAGGATTCCGCTGAATGGAAAGAAAGGATTAGCAGATCTATCCGTTTCACTTCGGTATCAGACTTTACCTACTAGATGGATGGCAGATTTGTTCAATAACGATACCATTGAGCAGGTTGCTCAGTTCAAATCTATGTATCAGGGCTACGAGGGCTTCAATGAAGTGATCAATCAAATCATGATTGACAGCATTGATCTTTCGACTACCTCTATCAGCCCGATTGAATCCATATCCATTTTCACACTTTCACCAAACCCGGTGACAAATAGAAAAATATACATCAGGCTTTCATCCCCATATGATTCAAGGAGTAACCTCCATTACCGGATTATCGATCTGCATGGAATGATCCTCCAGAAAGGCTCAATGAATGAAAACATTGAGCTGAATTCAGGGATTTCAGAAGCTGTTTATTACTTCGTGTTATTTGACCGAAACCGTCTGGTATCCATTAAGCCTTTTGTGGTCCTATAAGCGGATAACTTTTTTACTAATCATCCGTCCATTGTGATTTATCCTGATCAGATAAACACCTGAAGGATGATCTGCTAAATCAATTTGTATTGAATTATTTTCAGGTGTGATGTTATGCTGAACCAGGACACGCACTCCATCCATCCTGAGTAATTCCACATCACATACCCCATCGGTTTTCATAGTTAATTGGATGAGCCCATCTGTTGGATTAGGGGCGACAAAAATTACCTCATCTTTATCCGCAGGTTGATGAGTTGCGGTACCCAAGTCTAGAACCGCAGTAGCAGGAACGGTTTCTGTGATGCACTCTTTGTCCAATGTGGAAATTTTCCAGTCGTAGAAATAATAATAGAAATCTTCTCCGAAAGTTGAATTGTTAATAGACATGACACCTGGGATTTCATACGGATAGACAACATCCTCCGATGACCTCCAGAGATAGGGGCTATTTGTTCCAAAGACTTGGTTATTGATATCCGTATTAGTCGTTATAGTATAATTTCCTATCGGGAGTTGTATCTCCAAATCAATCACAGTCATACCCGCTTCAAGTTCCACCTCGTACTCATAATAGAAGTCCAGTCCATTATTGATATCGATGCTTCTGGTGCCTACTGAATCCGTGTATACTGTAATTTGATGAAGAGTGATTGGCTCCAGGACTTCAAACAACTGGCCTCCGTTGATAAAAGCAGCATTATATTTTGTTAAGCCCTCGTGTTGTGCCGGTCCCAACTGAAAATCCTCTCCTTCAATGATTGCAGCATTACGGGCATAGATGGTCAGGGTATCTGTGAGATTATCAAGTTGAATACTATTTCCGGTCCCAATCTGAAAGTTGCCAAATGGATCAGAAAACCATTCAACATGATCTCCGGTGGAGGTCAGAATTGCTGATTCACCAGGCAGAAACGTATCATTTGTTGTCACTGGGGTCTCTGGAATGAGAAATTGAAGTTGGACTGTATCAGATTCCTGTATCCTACAATAACCTTCTACCTGCGCAAAATAATCACCTGTTGTTGTTGCAATAATGGTCTGTGTATTTTCTCCGGTAGACCATGCATATGAAAAAGCTGAAGGCAGACTAAGGAGCAGAGACTCCCCATCACATAATTGCGGATTGGATACGTAAAAGATAGTGGCTCGGATAGTGTCAGGATCTAATCCAACCTCAAGAGGGTATGTACGTATTATACATCCATCAAGATCGGTAAGGGTTGCATAATAGAGACCCTCTTCTTTGATGATGATCGAGTCCGCGGATGTACCATCACTCCATTCGATCAGGGAAAATCCTGAATCAATGTGAACGGTAATGGAGTCGTCCTCGCAGAGTACAACCAAAGGCTCCAGAATGTTCAAAGGCTGTTTCCAACAACCGCCCCTTGTCAGCGACCAGGTTTTGTCAGTTTCAAGCTGGTTGTATTGTTCTCTTGTGCCATCAGGCCATCGTATGATCAGACTATCATATGTGGTTTGATCGCCGAGCCCAAAAATAATGCTATGTCCGCTGGACACACCATACTGCTCACCCCCGCGGACTTCTCTGACCTGAATACCCCATGGGCCATAGAGAATAGCCATCGCCCCGATACCGGAAGGATTTCCTGCGGTATCCGTGAGATTGAGTCCAAGATAATGATTATCATTTTTTTCGTTCAGAAATAGGATATCCTCACGCAACTCATCAGGATTGTTGAAAGGAATAACTCTAGATGCGTAAACATCTGTAAAACCATCCCTGTTGAGGTCACCTAAGGCGAAGGTTCCGAAAACCAGAGTACCAAATGGATTAGTCTTTGTAAAAGTCTTATTCCCGTTATTGTGATAATAATCCAGGCGGTCACCACTCACCAAAATATCCTGAAAACCATCATTATCAAAATCTCTCAGCATACCTTGCAATGGCACTCCGCCAATGTTCAGCCCAGTTGTTGAAGTGATATTGATAAACGTATCATTATTGATGTTTTCATAAAGTTCACTGATGATATCATGCTGCGTCTTAAAGAGATCCAGGTCACCATCATTATCAAAATCTCCAAAATCTGCCGTCCAGGTCTGACGCCCATCGGCCAGGCCATAATTGGCGGCATCTTCTGTGTAATTTCCTTGTCCGTCATTAACAAAAAGCACATCAATCCTTCTTGGATCAGCAGGGCTATTGACCCCCTGACGGCATTTAGCTATATAGAAGTCATTGTCCCCATCCATGTCAAAGTCCGAATAAACGGAGCCATAGTTCCCCGAATTGTCGGACGGTGGTACCGTGACAAAATTGAACAGGTCCTGCTCTACAAGTGCACCTGTACCATCATTGAGCAAGGTAACATTCAAGCCATTATCATTGAGTATGACGACATCAACCCAGCCATCATGATTGAAATCACCCGATGAAGCACCCTGAGAAAAGAATGGAGGTACGACTATATACGTGAGGTTGAAAGAATATGCATAAGGGTTGCTGTACAACACTTTTACTCTGTCATAAGAACCCACTGCAAGAATATCGTTTGCACCATCATTATTAAAATCCGCTATGCAAATATCATTTTGCTCCGCATTATCAATTGTCACCGGTAACTCGTACCGCACAAAAGGCCGGGATGGCTCAGGAGTCTGGTACTGAATAAAAAGCCGGGATCCAAAATTGAGTGTGACAATATCTTCCAGACCATCGCCATTCATATCCGCAATACCTACTGGAACGGCACTATGCTGATCTTTTTCAGCCAGCAGATCATTTCGGTTTGTAAACTGGGCCTGGCCTAATATAGTAGATACCTGAATAAAAAGAAACAGGGTAGGTAAAAAAAGTGCTTTCATGATGGTTTGCTTTATAGTATTGTATATCAGACAAATGTAACATTCCCTATTAAAACTGGCATTTCAAATTTTGTCGCTCAACCGACATCCCCATAACCTGAATGGCCGGCCAGCATACCTGAGGACGGAATCTGACCCAAATGTCCTGAATCTGATAAACTAATATTTACTTTGCCCTTATGAGCAGGACTTATACAGTAACCCAATATCTGGCTCACTTTTTCAGATCAAAACGCTGGGATTCGTTTCATTCTCCCTTTCTGTTCAGTTTATTCACGTATTGCACTGATGAAAGGATGTCGCATCCTTTATTTGAAAGCATCGAGGGGAAACGGAGGGAATTGATTCAATCAAAAGAAGTCATTGAAAGAAATGATTTCGGCACAGGCACTTCTTTTCACCAGAGTAAAAATGCGGACTCTATATCCAGGATAGCCAGGCATGCGCTAAGTTTACCTTTTCAATGTAGATTTTTGTATCGATTAGCTGTCTTCACAAAATCACGAGTGATTGTTGAGCTAGGTACTTCTCTTGGGATATCCTCCTCTTATCTTGGAATTGCAAATTCAACATCAAGAGTTGATACGGTGGAAGGTGATGCTGAAATAGCGAGTACTGCTCACAAAGTGTTTGACAGTCTGATCTTAGACAATATTCATCTTCACAACACATCATTTGATTCATTTATAGCAAATGGGTTGCCTGGAGGTCAGCAGATCGATCTTCTATTTCTGGATGGTCATCATACATCCGCTGCCTTGTGGAAATACTATCATGCATTGAGGCCTTTCATGACTGATCAAACGATCATCATCGTAGATGACATCTACTGGTCTGTCGATATGACAAATGGTTGGAACAAACTAATTAGCCTGCCGGAAGTGACTCAGAGTGTGGATTGTTTTTACTTCGGACTACTTTTTTTTAAACAGGATTTCTTCAACCACAAAAATCACTGCATCCGTCTTCCTTTACGAGGTTTGCTTCCAGGAGGTTGAAAGGATTATCCTTCGGTCACCGATGGCTTTACGGCTGTTAGGCTCTGCACATTAAAGCCAATTTTGGCTGCGGCCTGGTCTTCATCATCGAAATCCTCCCATTGGGTTATCTCCTTGATAAATTCCTCCATATGCCTCAGTAAAAAGGGAGACTTAACTTCTTCCGGCCTGTAGATGGAAATGACTTTCGGCGGACGCGGCTCTCCAAATCCTTCGATGAAAGGATAGACAATCATCACCTGCACTTTACCATTATACAACTGCTGGTATATCAGCGAACCATTAGTCTTGATCAATGGCTTATGCAATTTATCATTAATCACCTCGGCAATTCCACTTTCTTCAGTTCCTAGAGAAAGAATGATATACTCCAGATGCCTAACCTTATCAGAAGCCTCGACGGTACCCTGCAGACCTGACACTTTTAACATATTCTGCAATTCGCTGATAATCATATCCTTAAGATTTGAAGTCCATCGATCGCGATAGGTTTTGGTGTTGGTGAGGACACTTTGGTACCTCTGTACTTTGCTGATCAAGCCATTAAAATCATCCATTTGCTTTCCAATTTGGTGATAAATATAAACCCTCTTGACAGGAATCCATCTGCATCATCCGTCTATCAGGTTTCTAATTGCTTTTGTACCACAATTCAATCTCTATCTTTGGGATCCATCATGGCAAAGGAAAAAAACAAGAAAAAAGATAAAGCTGAGATTGTAAGCTGGTCTGTGATATTGGAGAAGGCATTCAATCATATGGCCACTGCTAAGGCAATGACTGACCATTTTGAAGCTAATTTCAAAGAAGTATCAAAGTACGTTCATGCTACCTCCAGAGGGCATGAAGCCATCCAGATTGCACTGGGGATGCTATTGACGCCTGATGATTGGTTGTCCCCATATTACAGAGATGATGCCATGATGCTTTCCATTGGGATGCAGCCATTTGAACTGATGCTTCAACTGATGGCGAAAAAGGATGATCCCTTTTCGGGAGGAAGGGCGTATTACTGTCATCCAAGCCTTAAGGATGCAGATAAACCAAAAATCCCTCATCAATCTTCTGCCACCGGGATGCAGGCGATTCCTACGACAGGAGTAGCTATGGGAATTGCATACCAGGAACATCGCCAACTGGGTCACTGGAAAAAACCGCCTGTAGTAGTTTGTTCCTTTGGCGATGCCTCTGTGACGGAAGGCGAAGTCGCGGAAGCCTTTCAAATGGCTGCCTTGAAAAAACTACCCATCCTATACTTGGTGCAGGATAATGAATGGGACATTTCGGCCAATGCGAAAGAAACGCGGGCGATGAATGCGGCTGAATATGCTTTGGGATTTAAAGGCATTGAGACCCGCAGCATTGACGGGACTGATTTCAAACTGTGTTATGATACCTTACATGAAGTGATCGGCATGATCCGGAAAGAACGTAGACCGTTCCTGGTTCATGCAAAAGTTCCCTTGCTCAACCATCATACTTCAGGTGTGCGTATGGAATGGTACCGCGATGATCTGGAAGAAGACAAAAAACAGGACCCGTATCCCAAACTGATAAGAACAATGCTAGGAGAAGGATGGTCTGCCTTGCAACTCAAACGAATGGAGACAAAAGCGATTGAAGCAGTTGCAGCTGACTTTGAAAAAGCCCGCAATTCAGCCGACCCGATACCTGCGGATCTTTACACACATGCATTTGCCCCAACTCCAATAACAACTGAAGTTGGTGTCAGACAACCAGAGGGTGCTGAAGTAAAGGTAATGGTGGATAGTGCCCTGATCGCTATAGAAGAACTCATGCGTAAACATCCTGAATGTCTGCTCTATGGTCAGGACGTCGGTAGTCGCCTCGGTGGCGTATTCAGGGAGGCCGCTACGTTAGCGCAAAAATTTGGTGATGACCGTGTATTCAATACACCCATTCAGGAAGCCTTTATAGTAGGATCGACGGTGGGAATGTCTGCGGTAGGTTTGAAACCCATTGTGGAGGTGCAGTTTGCCGATTACATATGGCCGGGATTGAATCAACTATTTACCGAAGTCAGCCGATCATGTTATCTGTCCAATGGTAAATGGCCCGTGAGCATGATCCTGCGGGTACCAATTGGAGCATATGGCAGCGGCGGGCCTTACCACTCCTCAAGTGTCGAAACAGTTGTATGCAACATCAAAGGATTGAAAGTGGTCTATCCGAGCAACGGTGCAGATCTGAAAGGATTGATGAAGGCCGCATATTATGATCCCAACCCAGTAGTAATCTTCGAACATAAGGGGCTCTACTGGAGCAAAGTGGCTAATACAGAAACGGCCAAATGTCCACTGCCTGATGAGGACTATGTAGTTCCATTGGGCATAGGACGAATTGTGATTGAAGCAAATCAGGAAACGATTACCCAAGGTGAAGCGCTATGTATTGTTACGTATGGCATGGGTGTTCATTGGGCGCTGAAAGCAGCCAAAGAATTTGAAGGACGCATCACCATTCTGGACCTGAGAAGTCTCGTACCATTGGATGAGCAGTTAATCTACAACACCGTCAGGCAACATGGCCGTTGTCTTGTTATCACTGAAGATACTGTATCCAATTCATTTGCCCAGACTGTTGCAGCGCGTATTCAGGAGCATTGCTGGACATCTCTGGATGCACCTGTGAAAACAATCGGATCGACAGATATGCCTGCTGTCCCATTGAATGAAGTATTGGAGAAGGAGATGATTCTTTCCGTTGGGAAAGTGATCGAAACGATAAGGTCAATATTGGAATACTGATTGAAAAAGTAGCGATTTTCAACTCAGACCGAAAAGCTCTCTCCACAAGCACATGTCCGTGATGCATTAGGGTTGCTGAAGTAGAATCCTTTCCCTTCAAGTCCTCCTGAAAATTCAAGGATCGTATTGTGCACATAGAGGAAACTACGGAGGTCAGTTACTATCCGTATGCCTTTATCTTCGAAGACCTGGTCGCTTGGTTTGAGGTCGTTGTCGAAATCAAGTTTATAGCTAAGGCCTGAGCAGCCACCACTGGTGACACTCACGCGTACAAAATAATCTGTCAGTGATTTGTTCTCACTCGTCAGGACTTCTAAAATCCTTTCTTTGGCACTATCAGCAACAAACAGCACTATAACTTTTATGATTTAATGATTAAAAGTCAAAAGATTATAGGTTAGGAACCCGCTTTCTTTCTATTATCTGGCAAAGATAACAACATCCCGGGAGGAATAGTTTATCGCCCCTACGCTTTCAGTCAAAGCCAATACCTTGCTTAAACATTTGCCAGACAGGACTTTGTGCCCGTTCCGCTTCAATGGCTTTAACAAAGATCTTAGCTGCACTTTCGATCTCTGCCATTGTAGTAGGAACGCCCAGGCTGACTCTGAATGAACCTTTCGCGTCTGCCGGAGTCAGTCCCATGGCGATAAGAACATGGGAAGGTTCTGGATTGGCGGAACTACAAGCAGAGCCGGATGAAATAGCCAGATCACTTCTGAACCGTGAAATGACTGCCTGGCTATCTACAAAACGGACCTTAAGGTTTGAAACGGTGGATAAGCGGTTTTCGAGGCTGCCATTGACCGAAACTTCTTCTATAGAAGCAAGAATAGTTTTTTCAAAGTGATCACGATATTGATGAATGCGGACCTGATCAGCAGAAAGATTCTCCCTTCGTAAAGCACTAGCTGCGCCTAATCCTATAATGCCTGTCACATTCAAGGTTCCAGACCTATACCCTCTTTCATGACCACCTCCATGGATTAGGGCAGCAGGCTTCACCTTCATTGAAGGATTAATGTATAAAGCCCCAACACCCTTTGGTCCATACATTTTATGTGCTGAGATGGTCAATATGTCGACAGGAATTTGGGAAAGATCAATATCAAGTTTACCGGCGGTCTGAGTTGCATCGCAGATCAATGGCACTCCGGCCTGATGGCAAATGAATCCAATTTCTTTTATATTCTGGACAACTCCGGTTTCATTATTGGCCCACATGACGATCACCATAATGGTATCGTTTCTTATAGCCTGCTTAAGCTGCCCGGTATTCAAAATCCCATTGCTATCAACAGGTAAAATGGAAATCTCATACCCTTTGCGGCTCAGCCAATCAACTGTATCGAGAACAGCGTGATGTTCTGTAGCAACAGTGACAATGTGTTTACCTATCTGGCCTGAATTTTCTGCGAGTCCTTTGATGGCCATGTTTAGCCCTTCTGTGGAGCCTGACGTAAAAATGATAGCCTTTGAATCTGTGTGCAAAAGATCTGCTACCTGACTTCGGGCGATCTCAACAGCTTCGCTCGCTTTCCAACCATAGCTATGTGAACGGCTTGCCGGATTACCGAAATGCCTAGTAAACCAAGGCAGCATTGTCTCCAGAACCCTTGCATCTAAAGGTGTGGTGGCATGATAATCGAGATATACAGGCGTTTGCGGCGAACTCATTGTATAAAGATACCACTTTGAAATAATGAAATTCCGAAGGTTAAAGGAAGCGTACTTTTCCTTCTTTCACGGGTTATGCCTAATATTGTCCACAGCATGAAGGAGTGGGCATATACATTTGAACCTGTTTCGAAAGAAAAATGGATCACGCGGATCGAATCGGACCTCAGACAAAAATCTGTTGCATCACTGCAATCGGAATGGTGGCCCAGCGAACCGCTGATACCACTGGTGCATAGTGATGATGTCAGCGATGAAACAATATCCCTCCCGGCTTCATTATTCACTCAGCCACCCATCATGGCAGAGTGGATTTCAACTTCAGGTCAACAGGCATCTTCAATCAATCAAAAAATACTCGAGGCCCTCCGGCAGGATACACAGTCTCTCATCCTTTATTCGGCGGATGCTGCAACCTGGTTCAACGAAGAGTGGTTCAATGGTGTATTCCGGGATTTGATTTCAGTATCCTATCAGTTTAAGGATTTTAAAGAAAGTAGATCCCTGTTATTGGAAAAAATTGGAGTCAAAGATTTCCTAAGAATAAATCGAGAAGCCTCATCTCCGCCTATTGCAAAACTGCTTAGCCAAATTGATCCGGATCATACAAAGATTAGTTCATTTCGTTTTGTGTACCGGATTGAATCCTCAGGAATTTGGGACGTCAATACGGCTGGTGTAATAAACCGGATGATTGAGGATATGGGTGACTGGACAAAGATTGGATTTCAACCTGCTGATTTCTTTGAGCAAAGCATTCTGTCGCTTGAAGCGGATAAAGCTTATTTTAAACATATCATCCAGACAAGGGTGCTTCATTTATTGTGGCATAATCTTAAAGCTCATTTGATTCAGGGATCCGGTGATATCACTGACCAATACCTTGAATGCTATATAGATGAATCAGCTCAAGAGTCACCTGACCACTTTCTGATCAGAGCATCTATGTCGGGACTTGCAGCATCTCTGGCAGGCACCCATACTATGTGCATCCGCCATGAATCCCTTGTAGGTACACCTGATTTCTACCGGCGGACAAACCGGAATATCCACCACTTATTGCAATTGGAGAGTTCAATGTACAAAGGAGTGGATCCCCTTTCCGGATCCTATAGCATTGAATACCCTACGAGGTCCTGGACACAAAAAATCTGGAACGCATTACGATTATAAAAATAAAAGGCGGGCGGTTGGATGTATTGAATTTCTGCCACTTTGGCGATGATTCACTAAAATAGAGTCCGCCCACCTTAGCGATATACTCTATGAAACAAATAAACCCTCTTTACCTTTCAAGGGCTATTATAGAAGCGTTAAGGTGCCCCGAATGAACCATTAACGCTTTAACTTAACGAATTTAACATTTTAAACAATTGATTATCAGATAACTATAATATATAAAATACCCATATATTTGTCTGATTCATTTGAGTGGCACTAATTTCAATGGACCGAAGCATCAACTCATTTTTTGAAAAATTAATCCTTGGCGACCGGATAGCCCTCGGTCAGGCCATTACTTTAGTTGAGAGTGAGCGCCCCGATGACCGGAATCGAGCTATTGATCTTTTGATTTTGTGCGAAGAAAAACTTCGTGTTCATGATCCTTCCATTCGCTTCGCGATAAGTGGTGCACCTGGTGTCGGGAAAAGTACCCTAATCGAGGCACTCGGCCTTTTGGCAATTTCAAAAGGATATAAAGTAGGTGTTATCACGATAGACCCGACCAGTTCTTTGAGCCATGGAAGTATCCTTGGCGACAAGTCAAGAATGTCAGGTTTATCTGCCACCCCCTCTGCATTTATCAGATCGAGCCCTGCCGGTTCAGTGCTGGGGGGAATGGGACGCAGAAGTTATGAAATGATAACCCTGTTGGCAGCAGTTGGCTACGACCTCATTTTTTTAGAAACGGTCGGCGTAGGGCAATCTGAACACACAGCGTGGCAATTTACTGATGGCTTTATCCTTGTAGTGCAGCCGGGAGGCGGGGACGAATTGCAAGGCATCAAAAGGGGGATCACTGAACTGGCAGATATTGTTATTGTCAATAAAGAGGATGGTGCTCTCGCTTCATTAGCCGGACTCTCTAAACAACAATACCAAAATGCGCTTCACTATTTTTCCCCACTTCGCCTGGGGTGGGAGCCAAAAATCACTACCTGTTCTGCCCAGGAAGGAACAGGGATAGACAATGTTTTGGAAATAATTCGTTTATATCATGATATTCGTCTCCAGCAAACCTCATTGACGGAGGAACGAAGACGTCAGGAAACATTCTGGCTGAATTGGTCCCTAGGTATTACAGCAAACCAACTGCTGATGAATCACCCGGTTGTAAATGGTAAATTGAGGGATGCCTTTAGCAATTCTGATTCCGGCTCTGTGTCCATCTTCAAGACAGCTTTTGAAATTGAGAATTTGATGAAAATGCTAATTGATCCTTCAAACCTTAAATCTGAATTCTAAACCGCATATGAAATTTTATGTTTTTTTCATGTTTTCCATCCTATTTATGTCTATGGCAGAGCATGGCGGAAAATATCCAGTCAGGGAATTCAATTCGCCTGTAAACCGGGATTTTAAATTATCCGGCACCTTTGGCGAACTCAGGACAAACCACTTTCATGCCGGCCTTGACATAAAATCTGAAAATGGCATGTCTGGCGATCCGATCTATGCAGCCCATGAAGGATTCATAAGCCGGATTCGCATAGAAGAATTTGGTTATGGAAATGCTCTTTACATAGAGCATCCGAATGGATTTACAAGTGTGTATGCCCACCTCAACAATTTTTCGCCGGAGATAGAGGCATACGTAAAGCAAGAACAATACAAAGCAGAAACTTTTAAAATTGACGTTACACCTGATAAAGAAAAATTTCCTATAATGCATGACCAGCAAATAGGAAATATGGGAAATACAGGCTATTCATTTGGCCCGCACCTCCACTTTGAAATCAGGCACACCAAAGACCAGGTGCCTGTCAATCCATTGCATTTCGGGTTTAATGTTGCCGATAAAAGGGCGCCTGTTGTACAACAACTCATTGTGTATGAATACAACGAAAGCGGCAGGGTAATCAACTCTAAAGTGATTCAACCCATATATCGGTCAGCTGGTCAATACACTTTCGAAGCTCCTGTTAAACTTTCTTCTTCAAAAGTTTCCTTTGGTATACAGGCCTATGATATGCAGGACGGGGCAACCAATCAGAATGGGATCTATAGCATCCAGTGTAAGGTAGATGATGATCCCTCCTTTGCGTTTGCGTTGGATGAAATACCTTTTGAACAGTCAAGGTATCTAAATGCCCACATAGACTACCGACGGAAAATAAATGAAAACAGATTCTTTCACCGTTGTCATCCACTGGAGGGAAATAAACTCCCGATCTATTACACCGGTGTAGACAAAGGCATAGTCTATCTGAATGCCGAACAAGCAAGAAACGTTTCTTTGTCAGTAGCAGATTTCAATGGCAATATCTCCACCATTACCTTTGAAGTTGTCAGAGACATGAACCTTCTACCAAAAATGCCATCGCTTCCTCTACATCAAACTTTAGCTGAACCGGAACAGGTAAGTATTGTTTCAAAACCAGGGATACAAGTGGTATGGCCTATAGGTTCATTTTATGAAAAGACCCCACTCAATATCGAGGTTATTCCTTCTGATGGCCTGGGTTGTTACAGTCCCCATTTTGCTATTTCACCGGCTGATGCACCAGTCCATTACTATTACGAAATCAACATCGAGGGACTTGCTGTGCCTGCCGCTTTGCGTGACAAAGCTTTCATCGCACGATGTGAACCAAACGGCAACATAGCCAACTGCGGAGCCACCTGGATTGGTAACAACCTCAGCACTGGTGTCAGGGTCATCAGCACCTACACCATCATGGTTGACACCATTGCCCCAAAGATTTCAACCCTGCACTTTGGCCCTAAAATGACCGGGTGGCAGAGAATGGCATTTAAGATCTCAGACAATTTCAACGCTAAAGACCGCGGTCGTGATTTACTCTATGATGCCTGGGTTGATGGGCAATGGATCCTAATGTCCCTTGATGGAAAATCCGGTATCCTCACGCATCAATTCGATGGCCACATTCAACCTGGTGAACATCAGCTTGTCCTTAAAGTTACAGATGACAGAGGTAATGAAGCTGTGCTCGAAAAATCGTTTACCTTGTAGGAAATAAATATTACTGCTCATGCGACGGACATGGACCTCCCGCTGGAAGCCAGGAAAAACAGCCCCAGCTTTTAAGTCGCTGCTTCACGATGGTTCGGAATTAACCACTGCAAAACTGCAGGGCAAGAAGTTTATCCTTTTTTTTTACAATCATGATGGCTCAGAGACCTGCACAAAAGAAGCGTGCAATATCCGGGACCATTACCACCATTTGACCCAACTCGGTTATGCTATCTATGGTGTAAGCGAGGATAGCCAGAATAAACACCAGAAGTTTATATTAAAATATGACCTACCCTATCCACTCATCACCGACAGTGAAAATCAACTGGCGAAACTTTTTGATATCTATGGTGAAAAGGAGTTTATGGGACGTATCAGTGACGCTGTGCATCGGACTACGTTTGTCATAGATGAAAAGGGAATCATTAAAAGTGTAATTCACCCCGTTGATTCTGCCAATCATTATGCACAGATCATCGACTCACTAAACCCATCGGAAGTTAAATGAATACTCATCCACATAACTTGCTGGTCAGCGCAGAAGACCTTTCCAAAATCATTGGTAGTCCTGATCTGATAATATTGGATTGCAGGTTCTACCTGGCTGACACCAGTAAAGGAAGAAAAGAATACTTGCAGCAGCATATCCCTGGAGCATACTTTTTGGATATGGAACATGATCTTTCCTCGTCTGTGGTAAAAGGTGTTACCGGACGACATCCCCTGCCAGATCCCGAAGTACTCACCTATACCCTCAGAGCAACCGGCATCAATCCAACCAGCAAGGTAGTTGTCTATGATCAAATGAATAGCATGGCTGCAGCGAGAGCATGGTGGTTGCTTCAATGGCTCGGACATACAAATGTTTTCATACTTAATGGCGGCATAAAAGCCTGGGAAGCTAAAGGTTACAACCAGGACAACCAATGGCCGCCACCCGAGAAAGGCGTATTTGAGTTCAAACAAAATCCTTCCCTGACCATCGACAAGTTTGAAGTTGCATCGGGAAGTGACAAAATTATTGACAGCCGGGACTTCATCCGATATACCGGAGAATCTGAGCCTATAGATCCTGTTGCAGGGCACATTCCTGGGGCGATTTGCATTCCATTTGTGGATAATACGGACACAAATGGCTTTTGGAAAAGCCCTTCTTTCCTCCAGCATAAATTTGCGGGCATCGATACTGATGACGAAAAACCACCGGTCTTCTATTGTGGTTCAGGGATCAGTGCCTGCCATAATATCCTGGCCTACAAAATAGCTACTGGAAAAAATGCCAGGCTATACCCGGGTAGCTGGAGTGAATGGCTCAATTATTACCCAGCGGTTACAGGCCATGGATGATTTAAAACCTTTTCTTTCTATTCAATTTCGAGGAACCTAACTGGCCTAGGTGTAAAACAGGTAAGCGATATGTGAAGAAACTACTCAATTGGATTTAAAATTAATCCCCTGTTCCACCGTCGATTTTTATATTTTTGACCCGGCCGGTTGTCATATATCCCCGGCTGCTTTACCCGAAGAATGAAGAACAGCTATTTTGACCTCATTCAGCAGACGTACTATTTCCCTCAGGAAGGTTTTGATCTGCATAATGGAGATTTAAGTTTTCATGGTATTTCCCTTAAGTATCTGATTGACAAGTATGGTACGCCTTTTAAACTGACCTATCTACCCAAGATTGGCGATCAGATCAAAAAGGCCAAAAACTGGTTCAACCGTTCCATGAAAAACCAGCATTACCAAGGCAAATACCGTTATTGTTACTGCACAAAATGCTGCCACTTTAGCCATGTCATCAAAAAGGCCCTGGAATATGATGTTGACCTGGAAACGTCTTCCGCATTTGACATTGATCTTATCGTCAGCCTTTATCGCAGCGGTGATATAGACCGGAGTATCAACCTGATCCACAACGGCTACAAGACAGACAGATATCTGGATGGGATAGCCCATCTGCATGAAATGGGATTTGAAAACTCAATACCCATACTGGACAATACCAACGAACTGGATCAACTCCTTGAACGTATAAAAGGAAATCTTAAAGTGGGCATCCGCGTGGCGATAGAACAGGAGCCCCAGTCTGCCTACTATACCTCCAGATTGGGCATCCGACCTACTGAAGTCATTAAATACTATAAAGAAAAAATAGCCCGTAAAAAACGGGTGCAGGTTACCATGCTGCATCTTTTTGTGGATACCGGCATACGGGATACCTTGTATTATTGGGGCGAGTTTAAAAAAGCACTAAAGATATTTGCAGAACTTAAAAAAATCTGTCCAACCCTTAATGCCATCAACATCGGTGGAGGCTTTCCCATCAGTAACAACCTGTCGTTTGAATACGATTACAAATACATGGTGGATGAGATCATCAGCAATATCAAAGCTACCTGTGACCAGGAAGGCATAGAACATCCTGACATCTATACCGAATTTGGAAAATATACTGTCGGTGAGAGTGGCGCAACCATCTTCACCGTCCTCGAACAAAAGCAACAAAATGATTCTGAGTTGTGGTATCTCATCGATAACAGCCTGATGAATACTATTCCTGATTCCTGGGGACTCAATGAACGCTTTATCCTTTTACCTGTCAACAAGTGGAATAATGATTTTGCCCGTGTGCATATCGGAGGGATCAGTTGTGATCATTCGGACTATTACAATTTTGAGGATCTCAATCAACAGGTTTTCCTGCCAACGTACAAAAATGATGACCCTGAACCACTTTATATAGGGTTCTTTCATACAGGTGCATACCAGGATGCTATCAGTGGATATGGTGGTATAAAGCATTGTCTTATTCCTTCACCTCAGCATATCCTTGTTGACAGGGACGAAAAGGGAAATTTCATTGACACCCTTTGGCGTCCGGAGCAAAGACCAAATGAGATGTTACAGATTCTAGGATACGACACTTGATACGTGAAAAATGAAAAATGAAAAGCGATGTGATGAACGTAGTCGAAGTATGAAAAATGAAATTTATCACGATTCATGTATCACGAATTTGAATTCACAACGCATATTTCGATTAAGCTCAGTGCAAGCAACACTGACAACTCACAATTCACAACTGGCAAAAAATGAGCAATAAACCTATCTCCGATTTCATCCTTCATCACTACAGGCATTTCAATGCTGCAGCTCTTGTAGATGCGGCCAAGGGGTATGTTGCGCATCTTGATGAAGGGGGTAAGATGATGATAACGCTGGCAGGTGCCATGAGCACAGCAGAGCTGGGCCTTAGCCTGGCTGAAATGATCCGTCAGGACAAGGTGAGTATTATCACCTGTACTGGGGCCAACCTTGAAGAAGATATCATGAACCTGGTGGCACACAGCCATTATAAGCGCGTCCCTAATTACCGCGATCTGAGTCCACAAGATGAAAGGGATTTGCTTGAAAATCATTACAACCGTGTAACAGATACTTGTATACCGGAGGAAGAAGCTTTCAGGCGGTTGCAGAAGCATATTCATAAACTCTGGAAGGATGCCGATACCCAAGGTGAGCGATATTTTCCTCATGAGTTTATGTATAAAATGCTGCTCAGTGGTGTGCTGGACCAGTATTTTGAAATAGATCCAAAAAATAGCTGGATGATGGCAGCTGCCCAAAAGCAAATTCCTATTGTCGTACCGGGATGGGAGGACAGCACCATGGGAAATATTTTCGCTTCCTATGTCATCAAAGGAGATATCAAGGCAGTGACTATGAAAAGTGGAATCGAATACATGGTATGGCTTGCGGATTGGTACCGTCACAATTCTGGTGGCAAGGGTGTAGGTTTCTTTCAAATCGGTGGTGGTATAGCTGGTGACTTTCCGATTTGTGTTGTGCCTATGATGTATCAAGATCTTGAATGGCACGATGTACCATTCTGGAGTTATTTCTGTCAAATTTCAGATTCTACGACTTCCTATGGCTCCTATTCAGGGGCTGTACCGAATGAAAAAATAACGTGGGGCAAACTGGATATCCACACACCCAAATTTATTGTTGAATCAGATGCAACGATTGTGGCACCCTTGATTTTTGCATACATTTTGGGGTGGTAATCACCCGTCCAATCCGGGGGGAATCCCATCATCTCATTGTGGCACCCTTGATTTTTGCATACATTTTGGGGTGGTAATCACCTACAAAACAGAAAAGGCGGAAAAGGAAAAAGTATCCACGGACCTAAAGTCTACAATTGCACAAAATTCCTGATCATCGTTTTTCCATCGGGAGTGAGAATGGATTCTGGATGAAATTGCAATCCGTAAGTGTGATGTTCCCTATGTCTGCATGCCATTATGTTTTCAAACTGATCGATAGC
>Ga0163152_10000297_pt1 | contig 88805 bp, 115 predicted proteins | sample OliLakLV19MP8IB2_FD_148635 | JGI IMG/M metagenome (GOLD analysis project Ga0163152, IMG submission 148635) | Freshwater microbial mat bacterial communities from Lake Vanda, McMurdo Dry Valleys, Antarctica - Oligotrophic Lake LV.19.MP8.IB-2 | ecosystem: Environmental > Aquatic > Freshwater >...
ATGGCGTCTCGGCTGGCGTCTCGGATGGCGTCAGGGATGACGTCTGGGCTGGCGTCTCGGATGGCGTCTCGGCTGGCGTCTCGGATGGCGTCAGGGATGACGTCTGGGCTGGCGTCTCGGATGGCGTCTCGGCTGGCATCAGGGCTGGCGTCAGGGATGGTGTCTGGGCTGGTGTCAGGGCTGGCGTCTCGGATGACGTCTGGGATGGTGTCTGGGATGGTGTCTCGGATGGCGTCAGGGCTGACGTCTCGGATGACGTCTCGGATGGCGTCTGGGCTGACGTCAGGGCTGGTGTCTGGGCTGGTGTCAGGGTTGGCGTCTCGGCTGGTGTCAGGGATGGCGTCTCGGATGGCGTCAGGGATGGCATCTCGGCTGGCATCCCGGCTGGTGTCACCGAGTGGAACGAGAACGTGCTATACGGACAACACGAGTCATATCTGTCGTTCTACGACTTCTTTCGCCGGGTCGGGATGGCTGACGTCGTCGCCCCCCTCGACGGCATAACAGCTGTCGCTCGGTCATCCGGATGGTGGTGGGCGCGAAGCGGATACGCAGTGATGACAGATCGCCCGGAGACACTCCACGTCGAACCGTGGCCTCAGCGCGGCGAACACGGCCGACGGTTGCACTGCCCGGACGGACCTGCGATCCGTTACCGCGACGGTTGGGGCCTGTACTTCTGGCACGGCGTTCTCGTTCCGGCTGACATGATCGAATGCGGGTGGGATTACGAACGCATCCTTGCGGAACCAAACGCCGAGATTCGCCGATGCGCGATCGAGCGTCGCGGATGGGACAAATTCATCGCCGACGCGCGGCTCGTGAAAGTCGACGAAGCCGACGACCCCGGCAACCCCGGCCAACGTCTCGCCCTCTACGACGTTCCGGCCCAGATCTACGACGTTCCAGTGCGCGTGTTGTTGTGCACGAACGCGTCACCCGAACGTGATGGTACGGTGCGGAGGTACGGACTGACAGTCCCCGCAAGTATCGTCAGTGCGGTCGCGGCGGCAGCATGGACAGTTGATGAAACCCCTGAAAACTATGCGCAACTCGCGCGTGCAACATGAACAGGAGCATGATGACCACTACTTATGCAGACATCCTCGACCGACACCAGATCGATATTCCGGCCCATCTCGTAGCACAGTCCGAAGTGCCGGTACTCGACGGTCGGCAACGTCAGGGCGACGTGTACGTGCGCCCGGAACGTGCCGGAAAGAATGTTGGTGTACCTGTCCCGCCGGAAGGTGTGCCAGTCGTGCGTGGCGAGGCGGGCGGAAATACGCATCTCCTCGTCGGCGACGAAGTCTTGTGGGCTCCGTCGACATCGACATCACCCGTCGAGTTGACGTTGGGTGTGTTGACCGTCCCGGCGGGCCGTGTCGCGTTCTTGTTGCACCCGGAGCATGGGGCACAGGGTTTCGCTCCGGGGACGTACCGGGTGGGCCGTCAGCGCGAACAGGCCGATGAGATCCGTAGCGTACGGGACTGAGACAATGCACACCCGTTGCTCGAAGAGGTAAGAACAACTTTCGCACAATCCAATGGGAACGAAGGGTCGCTAGTGTAATGGGAACACAGTCGGTTCCAGCCCGGCTATTAGGGGTTCGAATCCTCTGCGACCTGCTCATTCCCACGGTGGCGGATACCACCTCGGCCCCTCCGAAGGGTCGATGCGACGTTGGGGCGGTTCGATATCCTGAAAGGATTTTGTTTTGGATGATGTCGAGCGGCGATCGCTGATCGGGAGGAACCCTGAGTGAGCAATCTCGTAGAACTCCTACGTATTCGGGCTTCGGTCACCTTGGCACGGCGTTTCAGTCGCTCGATCTCGTCGGCTGCTTCGAGCATCAAGCTCACGGTTTTCATGCCACCAGAAGCGGCCGAGTTGCGAGCGTTACGGGAGCCCAATGAGACGTCTTCTCGATATCCCTAAAGAAAAATAGCTAGACATCCGATTCTCGATTAGGTAACCTGAGTCAAACTGTAGGTAAACGAAATAGTCGATGCGACGTACAGTCTCGGAGGTCCGTATAATGGATCGACAACGTCCAAATCCGCAGATCATCAAGTAAACCCTAAAGACATATAGAGTGACCCGACCCTTGTATAAACGGACGTTCGGGAGTGGCGCAACTGGCGGCGCAGGTGACTCTGAATCACAAGGATGCAGGTTCGAACCCTGCCTTCCGAGCTTGACATTGGGAAGTAGTGTAAATGGCGAGCACGAGTCGCTTTGGACGATTCGGTCCGGGTTCGAATCCTGGCTTCCCAGCCATAGGGGTAAAGCATTGGGTGGCACCAAACTGTTAATTTGGTGAACAGAGTTCGATTCTCTGTACCTCTACTTGCAGCGGTTGGAAGATCATTGCGAAAAGCTATTTGTTATAGAGTGCCTTTAGAGCCTCGAACTAGTTATGATGTCGGGAGATGCTTCAAAGCCATGCCAGGATTTCCTGGATGCCAGGATTTCCTGGATCTCCCTGGGGGCATAGTTGAATGGTAAAACACAACTCTTGCAAAGTTGAGTTCCGAGTTCGATTCTCGGTGTCTCCACGTTTTGAGTAACCTTACCGTTAAAGGACCAACATAATGTCTGAACTCCCACTATGGGGGATGGAGATCCATTTTGCCCAAATACCCGAAGATGCCATGGAAGATTTGGTTAAGTTGTTCGAATATGTTGAAGGTCTGATGGAAGAAAAACTGGGAGATTCGCGTTGGTGGGCTATGTCCATGGCGGAAGTGGCCTTCGAAGAATACGAAATGTCCTTTGATGAAGACGGACCCGAAGAAACGATGGCGTTTATTCCTTATGTTCCCGGGCAATGGAACTAGAACATTCTAGTGTGGTGTAACGGCAACACGGCTCCCTGTTAAGGATCTTTTCCAGGTTCGAATCCTGGCACTAGAGCTGTGACTGAACCCAAAGAGGTCGAGGGATCGGGTTGTGATCCCGCTCATAGTCGGTTCGAGTCCGATCAGTCACCCCCCGTAAGCGTCCGTAGGGATAGAGTGCAGTCCCTCCAGTCTCCTCGATTCTTTCACTGGAGGGGCTCCGCTGTTGGATAGCTCAATGGCAGAGCGGTGGTCTCATATGCCATCCGTCGAGAGTTCGATTCTCTCTCCAACCACTTGACCATTTTCACTCAAGGAGTATTATTCTTCTTATGGAGAACAGAAACGTTTTTAGTACATCGAGAATGAACCGGGTGGAAAGACTATCCCGCAAATTTAAAGGAGTTGTCCGCTGCGAATGGTGCAACAAGTGGACGGCAATACCAATGAGGAAATGGTATAAACTCTATCGGGACGAACGGTTGTTCCCCGCTCAGTACCTATATTATTGTCCTCGACCGCGTTGTAAAACTCAACGAGATGAGATCCTTTCAGATGCCTCTGTTGCTTAATGGACAAAGCCTCGGTTTTCTAAACCGTTGTATACGGGTTCAAATCCTGTCAGGGGCGCGTTAGATGGCATCAGAAGAAATTATGCAAAACGGTTTCAGGAATCTTTGCGAGGAAATCTCTCAGTTGCGGCAGGCTATAGCAGGATACGATCTTCCCTCCGGCAAATCGTTGGGTGGGTTAATGTACCAAATGTACGAATCGGAACAAGAGCGTCTCATACATTGGGCTGACCTGTTAGAGAAAATGAGACTCCTTACAGCCCACCAAGAGGGAGCGTTTAATCGGATCTGCGAAGAGAACACTCGGCTGCAGACAGTTATTCAACGGTTGCGAACAGAACGTGAAATGTGGATTAGTTTACGTAAACAGGGAGAGGTGGCGGAGTTTGGCTGAACGCACACGGCTGCTACCCGTGTAAGGATAATAATACCTTCCAGGGTTCAAATCCCTGTCTCTCCGCATAATGTAGGCTGCGTTGGTGAAGAGGCCATCACATCACCCCGTCACGGTGAAATCACGGGTTCGATTCCCGTACGCGGCGCTGCCTCAGAAGCTCTGAAGGTGGAGCACTGGACTGAGGATCTGCAACAAGTTACAAAAGACACTAGCCCAATTGGGAGAGGCGCGACGTTTAGGTCGTCGTCAGTCCGAGTTCGAATCTCGGGTGTCTTGCTGGGGCAATGGGAGGGATCTGCGTATGCGTTTCCACTGCAACCCATTGCCCCTTTAGGGCCTGTCAGGTTTCGACCTGGTGATCCGAGATTGTTTTGCTGACTTTCGGTCGACCGGATATAGCAGGTCGAAAACTATAAATGGCATTGAATGGGATATTGACGCCGAATACGAGGCACTGTGTGCCGAGTACGAGGGAGTTCTCGTCTGACGAGAACACGTCCGGGGTTGGTTCCACCCTGTTAACTAACGGGCCAGGTAGACTCTAGGAAATGATCAAGGAAATGGGTGTCGTTACTTAGCGACTATGTCAGTAGACGAACAATCAAGAATCGTCAGGCACGGGGCTTCGATGCCCCCAGGTCCACCATGCGGGTTCGAATCCCGTCAATGGCTCCCCCCTTATTTGCCTGCCAAGTGTTGACGGCGACACGCTTCCTTTGTAACGAAGAATGAGGAGTTCAATTCTCCTGGTGGGCTCTCTTGCGGTAGTAGCTCAATGGTAGAGCACCGTCCTTCCAAGTCGGGTGTTGAGGATTCGAGTTCCTCCTGCCGCTCTGCAATAAGGCTCTGTGGTGTAATTAGGCAACACGTCAGGTTTTCACCCTGGAGATGTGCGGGTTCGAATCCCGTCAGCGTCACGATGTTTATTTCGATGCGAAAGTGAGAGATACTTCTTGAAAAAAACGATTCTTTCACTGTGTTGGTTCTAGAAGTAAACATTTTTCAAGCGGGTGTAGGCAAATTGGCAAAGTCGCGGTCCTCAAACGGCTGAGTTTGCGGGTTCGAATCCCGCCATCCGTACCTAGCTAAGAGTATAAGTGCGGCCATTGTACGGCCCACGCGGCGGTAGCCCAAAGGCAAGAGGCAACCGGTTTAATCCCGGTATAGTGCGAGTTCGAGTCTCGCTCGCCGCACATATAGTCTTGACATGCCGGGTATAATATACTTAAGATCGATGCAGGGTGGTGAAACAGTATCATTTGGGCCTCATGCGTCCAAGTTGCACGTGCAAGTCGTGCCCCTGCCACCATCAACATATACGTGCGATGCGAGGAAGCTGGTTGCGTCCGTCAGGCTTATATCCTGAGATTTCGAGCGGAGTACGATTCTCCGGCATCGTACTTTGGTCGTGTAGCTCAGTGAGGCAAGAGCGGCGGTTTTGGAAAAGTCGCGCGTCGGGGTTCGAATCCTCCCATGACCACTTGCGGTAAACGCGTCAGGTTGAGGGTGTCGGTTTGAATCCGACCTAACGCACGTAATATCTCGGGTGAGCGCCAACGATGGTGTGTTGGGCCAGTCTGTAACACTGGTGTGCTTGCGCTTAGCGGGTTCGAATCCCGTCTCACCCACCATAGGATGCTATCCTGATGGAATGGCGATGATGAAATCCTGTTCAATATGTGGCTACCATTGGAAACATATGAGAACACATCGAATTTCTGCGACAACTAAACCGGACATGAAATCGGAATGTTTTTTTTGTGGCCAACATGTGACGCCATTTAAAGCAAAAGAGTTCTGTCCTGGATCGTCTTCTCCCCCCCCTGATAAAAAAGAGAGGAAAGATGCTAGAAGAAAAAGATGAATATGCAGTTTACTCTAGATTGATTGACATCGAAGAGATGTCTACCCAGCTCAGATGTTGGATAGACCAAGAGGAACACAAACCGAAACGAGGACAGAAACCCGGGGAGACCGAGGATGCGGAAGTCCTAGAACAGTTAAAAGGAGCTTTACTACTGGTGGAGTCTGGTAGGAGGGCCTACATTAACAAATACATTACGCCAACGTTGGGTCATTGAGTAAGCGTGCGTAGCTGAATGGATGACCCTGGCCGCGTGATCTGGCAAACTGGGGCATAGTGTTAACTGCAGCACAACCGAACAGAAACGGAAGGAGCAATACGTGGTCGATGACGTTGACCCAATTTCAACTTTTGGGATCATGCAAGAAGTGGATGTTCTGTTGGAACAAGCAAAGAAGAAGATAGATGCGAATGCGTCATCTACTGGGTTGGTGTTGATCGTTGATTCCTCCGGGTCAATGCAGCCTACGGAGTTAGCAACTATCGACGGGATTAACGACCTGTTCGATGAACAGAGAAAAACACCTGGGGACACGTGGGTGACGATGACATTTTTCGATTCTTCTGTCCCTGAGCCTTTATGGGTTGGCGAACCGTTGGCCACGTTGCCATATATTAGCAGAAATGAATATCGGCCCTTCGGTGGCACTGCATTGTTGGATGCTATAGGGATCTCAATTGACCGATACGAAAAATGGTTGGCTGATCAACTTCATCGTCCAGAGAATACGTTTGTTCAGATCATCACAGACGGCGGGGAGAATTCGTCGGTTGATTACACAAATGACGACATCAAGAAACTTATTGACAAGAAAACTGAAGAGGGCTGGATCTTTGGTTACTTGGGAGCGAACCAGGATGCGTTCATTGTCGCTGCTCAATACGGGATCGCTAATACAATGACCGCCAGCTATGCGGGCACTGAGGTTGGTACAACTCAAGCGTTCCAGAGCGTTAGCCGCGTGACCTCCGATATCAGAGGGCGAACCCAAACCGAGAACCTTAGGTGGAGCGCGAATACCGTAGCAGAAGGGGAAGGGTATGGGACTAAAGATATCGGAGAAGGGGACGAAAAACCAGAGAAGAAGAAGAGGACGAAAAGAATCTCGTGACCGCATATAATGTCATGGTTGTTGCGGTCTTCAGTTCTTGTTTGCTAGTATTAGCAACGGCCATTTATGCCATCTGGATCGCTATTCGGGAATCAGATGACGAGGAATCCTTGTATCTCCGCAAACAGAAATGGGAAAATGACAAGAACGAATGACGTTTGTATTCGTTGTACTTGTGGGGCAACTTCTGTCCAGCTTCTCGGGGTTACAACTAAAGGTATCGACTTCAAATACCATTTGGGATGCGGAAAATGTGGGAGGCGATTTCCTTTTTTGAAGAGCGAGATGGATGAACGTGCAGCGGCTAAGTACTGTCTCCAGAAAATTTTGGAAGGTCTGGTATTGGAGAACTAAACAGGCTTGAACCCTGTGACGTAAAAACGTTTGTCAGTTCGATCCTGACACCTTCCGCTTCAGCAATGTGTGTTCGAATCACACACCTACAGTGCAGTACAGTGCCGCTGAAGCTCACAAGGGCGAGCACCCGTTTCGTACGCGGGAGGGCGAAGTTCGAATCTTCGTAGCGGCTCTACATTAACATAGGAAGAGTACCGACATCATGAGAGTGACGGAATCGCCAGTACCGTTGTGCACACTTGAGATAGTGGACAAAGTCCGACGTTTGATGGTCCCATGCGGCAAAGAAATGATCCGAATTGGAACCGACGAAGTCAATGCTTTTGTTTGCGTATCTTGTGACATGAATATCTCTTGACTTTCGCGAATAGATAACCTACGTTGTCCGAGCATTCCGTTGCGATGACAAGGGTTACTTCCACTGCACGAAAAACAACCTTTGTTGCTTAGGTTCTAGGGGTGCACCCCCGTTGATCCGGGTGATAGTATACCCCGAGACTTACTCTCGGGGTATCTGCTTCTCCCACCCCACATTCGGAAGGACAAGCAATGGCGAAGTATTCTGGTGGCAAAGCCTCCACGATGGTCCCATCTAAGAAGTCTGCTCCTGTCCGAACCGGGGAAAATGTTGCGCTCACCTACGAAGGTGATCCTGGTCTCTATCGGAAACCAAAAGGAGAGCTGTTCGTACTCGCCGTAAATTACATGGGCGAACAGGAAAACGCGTTTTACGAATCGGGTTTGGATCGGCAGAGCAGATACGTAGAACTGATCCATCATGTCACCAAAAAGGATCCTACATGGATGCAGGGATTCATCCCCTTTCTACGAAAAGAGGCGTACATGCGTACTGCTTCTGTCGTGGCAGCATGTGAATACGTTGCGGCGGGAGGTCCTCAAGGTGCTGCTGTTCTTGATTCTGCCCTTCAGCGCGCAGATGAACCAGCGGAAGCTCTTGGCTATTGGCTGCTAAAATATGGACGTTCGATCCCTTTCCCTGTCCGTAAAGGTTTGAATCGGGCGATGGGTCGCCTATATACCGAGTATGCAGCGTTGAAATATGATGGCGGTAGTCGGGGTGTCCGTATGGGTGACGTGATCGAATTAACCCACCCGAAACCGAAAGAGGAATGGCGTTCCGACCTCTACCGCTATCTGCTGGATCGTAGGCATCACCCAACCAATGTTCGTGTTGGGTTAGAGAACCTCCCAGAGATAAAGAAATGGCGTGAGTTGCAAGAAATTGACCGTGATGCCCGCCGGGATTATCTACGTGATAATGGTCCCTATGCACTGGTGGACAGTGGTATGACTTGGGAAACCATGTCCGAGTGGCTCCCTGGGTTTGGTGACGCCGAATCATGGGAGTTCATAATCGACACTATGGGATACATGGCCCTTTTGAGAAATTTGCGCAACTTCGATGAGGGCGGAGTGTCCGACACTGCGGCGAATCGAGTGATCGCCAAGTTGATAGATCCTGAACGTGTTGCTCGGTCGATGCAGTTCCCATTCCGGTTCTTGAGCGCATACAAGAATACGACTTCGACTAGGTGGACATGGGCGCTGGATAGAGCTATGGATCTTTCGACGGCCAATATCCCCAAGTTGCCAGGTCGTTCTTTGGTGCTCGTTGATGTGTCGGGTTCCATGTCTAAACTCCTCTCGAATAGTTCATCTGTGATGAACTATGAAGCGGGAGCAGTGTTCGGCGTCTCTCAGTTCATTTCTGCGGGGTTCCAGGGGAGCCTGGTCGCTTTCGGCACCCATTCGGTCAATATCCGGCTGTCAAAAGGTACGAGCGTACTGAAGGGCACTGAGGCCCTTGTAAGTGTGGCTAACCTTGGTACGGTCGGACACGGGACCAACACGTGGGCAGCACTGGAAGAACATTACGACGGACATGACCGCGTGTTCATCTTCACGGACATGCAGTCGTTCGCAATGAACGGAAACGGAAAACCCGCACTATTGGAGTCCATCAAGGTCCCGATCTACAATTGGAACTTGGCTGGGTATCGTGCCACCAACATGAGCGTTGGTTCGGAAAACCATTATGAGATGGCAGGGCTATCCGACGTGTCGTTCCGTCAAATAGCTCTCCTCGAATCAATGCAAGATTCCCACTGGCAGTGGGAAGAACATGCCGTTCTGTGAGGCGGCAGTAGGGAAGAACCTACCGGCAGCACCCTGGATTCCACTACCTCCCGTACGACTTTAGGGTGCTGTCGTGCTCCTTGTTAATGGAAGGTGCTTATGATGGAAAAGGCACTTATAATTGCTTTTGATTACGATATAGCAGTATTAGTTGCAGATGCTATGGAACTGCAATACTGGGCATATGTTTATCAAAGAGAAACTATTTTAAGTATGTCTTTAGATACACCAATATATATTTACGATACAGATAGTGTGCCTTTAACAAAAAACCAAATTGCAATAATAGTGGAAACTAGACAACGCGGGATGAATAATATCCGAATTGTAGAGGAAAGTGAGTTAATTTAAAATGGATCATGAATCATTGATCCAATATCAATGCCTCCGATGTGATGTGACATTCGAAGCTATTTTCAACGGCGTATGTTCGCCATGTCTCGAAGAGTTGTCAGCGTGGGTAGCATGGAGGCAAAAGGTGATTCAAATGATACTCGAAAAGAAATGACCTAGATTATTTCAAACCGCACTCCCGATCATAGCTTCGAACCGTCGAACACTCGACGACTTTGGCAACAAATCTTCTTCTTCTTCTTCTTCTTCTTCTAACAGCCCACGAACCGTTTCAGTCAAACGACTAATCGACTCTTCGACCTCAATGATCCTCATCAAAATTTGCTCTTTTTCAACACTCATGTTCTTCACCTACCTTGCAATCACGACGGTAATCGTCCGGGCGTCTGCTGTTAGTGTTACAGTAGATACAACAGTTGCTACGAGGGTGCCATGTTTTGATTCCATACCCGATTATCGTCACGATCGTAAAACAGATTGAGTCCGCCGGAACGGTTGCATCTCTCAAAACTCTCTGATATGCTACGTTCCGTCAAAAGGCAAACAAGCATGAGAGGCTCGAATTGACCCAACTTCCCAACGAACCCATCTACCGGGAAATCCAACTATCGGAACTTTTCGTCGAGGCGACCTGGCAGAAGGATCGTTTCGATCAGAGATTCGCGAATCATGTTGCTGCTACGTTCCGACCCGAACTTTGTGATCCTCTCCGGATTGCGATTGATAGCGAAGGCAAATATCAGGTATGGGACGGCCAACATCGTCTTCATGCCCTGAGAACATTAGGGGTCGAACGATGGATGTGTGTCTGTATTTATGCAGATGAACGTGCCCAGGCTGAACTTTTTGACCAACAAGCCAACAGGAAAAGTCTCACCTGGTCCAACAAGCACGCTGCTCGTGTCCAGTATATGGAGAGCAGCCGCGAGATTGACCAGATTGTAACAAACCATGGGTTCATTCTGTCTCCAGGCCACGAGAACACTATTCGGGCTGTATCTACGATCTACTCGATTTTTGAGAGGTCATCCGGTTCTGTCCTTGACAGAACCCTGAACATCATGAAACAGTCATGGCCCGACATGAAGGCGGCACGATGCGACATCATCCTCGATGGGATCGCTACATTCCTCCAGGCGTATGGCAACCAGACTGTAGACACGAACACTATCGCAGTTCTTGGTAAAACGTCGGAACCTCTAGCGTTTATGGCTGGGGCGACTCGAATGTGTGCCAAGATCAAAGACAAATCCGGGTTCCGTCCCGCGAAGAAATATGAGGCTTTTGCCTTGTACATGGCTAAAGAGTATGGCCGTGCCAATAACATGAAGTTGCACTCGAAGTGGATTCTGGCCACGAAACGTGGGGCGGGCAAAAAGTAATGGGAATCAGCGACCAGGTCCGAACGTTCGCTATACAACGATGGTCGGTACGTTGAAGTCCATGGAGTCGTCTCGGCTGACCCCATCTTCCTGACCCCATCTTCTTGGCTTGCGTCGACAAAAGTCTGGCGGTCTTGATTAATGCACGGATCATGGAGCGATGGGCTACCGGACTCGCTCGCGTTTGTGGTAGCGGTCGCCGAGTAAGCGGGAGTGGTCGAAGGTCACGAGGTAAGAGCGGGCCAGGGCCTCGTCGTTGGGAGTCCTTCCGCCGCCGCTCCCGTGGTGCCGTGAGGGTGTGGCTTCCGCCGCCCCTCCGGCACCGATCAGTTGCAACTTTCGCCACGATCTCAGAAGGACGTGAAACGTCGATCTGTTGAGATGAGAGCATTACTTGATTAATGCAATTCAAGTTGATAAGATAACTCTATGACAGTAACCACCACGGATCTCGTACATCTTCGTGGGATCTTACAGCCCACTGCTGCTACCCCACGCCCGGCTATCATAATTCTCAAAACCGATATACATGTAGCTGGGGTGGGTTCTTTCATCGGCACGGGAGCACTCGATTTCGGTCCCGTAGCATTCACCACCAAACCCGTCTTTTCTTCCTCAGTCGAAACAAACGGTATTGTTACCTCGTTCGTAGCTGCCATCCAGCCAGATAAATGGATATTGGATAGCAACAGCTATTATACGGGAGTTTCTGTTGACCTCAGAATGTTCGTCGGGAACGGCCAAGTTCAACCGGTTTTCAGTGTTGTCTATTGTACGTTCATCGGAGAAGCAAATGTTAGCGATGCGTGATCACAAATATCACTCAAGGATCGCCGTGTCTGTTCTGTTCGGCATAGCATTTTATGTCCTGATATCTAGTTACGTTACTTTTGTGATCAGTCATGCGTCTGAGATCAAACGTGAAAAAGAGTTCGTTATTGTGGAGTCACCTGGCGTGAGCGTGACCCAGGTTGTGGTTACAACCACTATCGGCGACGACGGCAGCTAATGATTGTTGCAACCTGCCCACCGACCGTAAATCGTCGTCTCTCTACTGGGTTCGCTGCCGCGTTCGCTGCTGCTGTAATCTTCGCGAGCTGGACCTATTACAACGCGTCTATCGGTGTCCCGAGAGACGGCGTTATTGTGGAGTCACCTGGCGTGAGCGTGACCCAGGTTGTGGTTACAACCACTATCGGCGACGACGGCAGCTAATGATTGTTGCAACCTGCCCACCGACCGTAAATCGTCGTCTCTCTACTGGGTTCGCTGCCGCGTTCGCTGCTGCTGTAATCTTCGCGAGCTGGACCTATTACAACGCGTCTATCGGTGTCCCGAGAGACGGCGTTATTGTGGAGTCACCTGGCGTGAGCGTGACCCAGGTTGTGGTTACAACCACTATCGGCGACGACGGCAGCTAATGATTGTTGTGAACATAGATATAGATACATTCTACCCAAATGATCTCCGATAGGAGAACAGCATGGCAGTTAACGAGTTCATGCCGACGATAACGAAAGACACGACGTACTTGGTAGAGTTCTCCTACAGGCAGAGCGATGTCGTGCGGGAGTGGAGGGTGAATGCAAGTGTGACAGTGTTGTGCGACGAGCCGGAACGAGCGATCGTTTTGGTCAAGGAACGGTACGAAGAAGCTAGGGTCCACATGATCAAGCGACTCGGCACCCGGACAGTGATCGTTGATTCTCTGCTGTCTGAGCGATGAACATCGGTGTCGCTATCGGGACGTACGACGATAGGAATGTGTGGGAGGTTCTTGCTGCGCGCGCTATCGAGAGCGTTGGAAATCAGCAGGGGGTGGATGTCCAGTGGGAGTGGGTACACCACGATACGTTGGCTATGGCGCGCAACGCGGCAGCCGCGTTGCTCATCTCTAAACACGGTTGTGATTTCTTGGTGTTCCTTGATGCCGATGATGAGTTGGGTCCCTCATTCATCGAACAGATGCAACGGGGGATTGAAAAAGAGCAGACGATATCGAATACTGCGGGCCGTGGCAAGGACCCGCAGTATTCGATATTCCAACCGGCAGTAGTTGAGGTTCTCAACGGTGATGACATGTCGAGTCCCTGGATTGGAAGTGAGCCCCGGGGGGGCTTATTGTCCCAGAACTATCTGCACATAGGGTGCGTGCACAGTGCTCACCTATTTGAACGGATCGGGGGGTTCTCCGAGTGGTCAGTACTTGAGGACTGGGCGTACTGGTTGCACGCTACGACGAGGCTAGGGGCTTCGGTAGTGCAGGTGCCCTCTGCGGTATACCGCGTTCATGTGGACGATGGTCGGACTGGACGCAACTCCGGGAAAATCGAGGTGCACAACCGTGTCGCTTCACAGATCCGTCAAATGTACCGGGGTGTGCGGTGACGACTGTTGTTAGTGTTCTAATCCCATATCGAGAACAGGGTGGTTGGCGTGATCGACATCTCAATACCGTTATGGATCACTGGCGCAGTGCTCTTGGGGACACCGGAGAAGTCATTCTCGGTAGTTGTTCCGCAGACTCACCGTTTAATCGGTCGGAGGCTTGTAACGACGCATTCGATGGATCTATTGGCAGTTTGATCGCTATTGCTGACGCTGACACTCTCTTCGATCCCAATGCGATTACGTTAGCGACGGCGGCTGTTACGAACGGGGCTCCGTGGGTAGTTCCCCACGATATGTATTACAATGCTACACGTGAGTGGACTCAGGACTTCTACGCTTGTGATCAGAAGAATCGAGAGCAGAAACTACGTTCGATAGTTCATCCACTCCATCATGAACACGCACTAAAGAACACCATCTCGGGAATGCTCGTCATGTCGCGAGATGCGTTCGTAACTGCCGGCGGTATGGACCAACGGTTCATCGGGTGGGGGTATGAGGACGATGCATTCGGGTACGCACTGTGGACGTTGGTAGGGAAACCTGTGCGAGTGTTAGAGAGTTTTGTCGTCCATCTGTGGCATCCGCGTAGCGATGCCGAAAATTTCAAGCAGCCTCATATTCTGGAGAATAAGGCTCTGATGTTGCGGTACCGCTCTGCGAACATGAACCCGGAGTCAATGCGGGAACTTATCGGTGGGAACAGATGAGTGACGTAACTCTTCTTTGCATTGCTACAGGTAAGTACTCCCAGTGGGTGCCGCAACTTTTACGCTCTGTCCGAGATTATTTCTTAGTCGAGCATGCTGTGTCGGTGCTGTTGTTCACTGACGTTGAGGGTGGTTCAAACGAGAAATCTGATCGTGTGAATGTGCGAAGGGTTCCCGTGCAATCACTTGGTTTTCCTGAGGCGACATTGTTTCGACATCATGTGTTTCTCTCTCGGGAAAGTCTGATAACTGGGGATTATGTTTTCTACATTGATGTCGATTGCCGTGTGGCATCTCCTGTCGGTAATGAGATCCTCAATGAGTTCACTGTGGTGCAGCATGCCTCGTTTGTCACTAAAGGGACAGGTAGCTGGGAGAACCGTCCGGAATCTACGGCGTATGTATCACTAGAAGAAACTGATCGGTATTTTTACGTGGTCGGGGGATTTAATGGAGGTACTCGCGAGAGCTACTTGAAGTGGATGCGCTACTGCCAACATCACGTTGACGTTGATTTGGATAATGGAGTAATCGCCAGGTGGCATGACGAGAGTCACCTCAATAAGTTCATCCATACAGGTGGAGCCAACGACGTAACGATGCTACCTCCCACCTACTGTTACCCGGAGCACACTGTCGGGCATGACTTGAAGATTTTGTGCTTAGTTAAGGGTGCGGAGTTTGATTTAAACAAGAACCTACAGCCTGATCCAACGACGTTGGCATTCGATAGGGGCAGGCTATGAGACGCACGTTTATGGAGCTTGGAATGTACGGCCGTCTCGGTAATCAGCTCTGGCAGATCGCGTCGACAGTTGGGATGGCGAGCCATGATGGGGCAAATGTCGCCTTTCCCTCGTGGCGCTATGCATCGTTCTTTAACGTTCCAAAGGAGAAGTTCGGTCACGTGCCGATGGATGGCGATCATGATCCTGGGCTTGTGCACTTGCAAGAACTGCGGCATTTTTTTGGGTCCGAGGGGTTAGTCAGAGACTGGTTTTCGGCGTCGGTAACCACCCATTCGCATATGGTAGATAAGTACGCGTGGTTTTTTGAGATTGATGTTCCGGTATGCGCCGTGCACGTCCGTCGAGGAGATGCTATCGGGAAGGAGCAGTGGCATCCAGTTCAACCAATCGAATATTACCAACATGCCATAGAGATAGTGAAAGAGTGGGAGCCTGGCATAGTCTTCATTGTGTTCTCGGATGGGATTGATTGGTGCAAGCAGAACTTTCCTGCGGACTTCATATTCGTATCGCCTGAGCATGTCGCAATCGCCGATGTTGTGGATCACGAAGAACTTCTGCTGATGAGACTGTGTTCGGAGCACATCATTGCCAACTCGTCGTTTTCGTGGTGGGGATCATGGCTATCGGGTAATCCTCGTGTGGTTTACCCCGAGGATTGGTATGGCGTTGCGTATCCCGCATTGAGATGTTCGTTCAAGAGTGATTTCATTTCGAGTTCGTGGGTTGGGTTATGAATCGGGTGGCGGTGATTGTGTATCACAGCAATGCCTCTGAGGTCTATGCTCAAGAATGGATTGAGATGTGCATGAGGTCGATTCGTGGGCAAACATTCGCCGACTTCGACGTTGTTGAGTTAGCTTATGATGGGGTAGGCCCGCAGTATTACATGGGATCTAAGTTCAGTATCATTAAGTTAGACAGTTATGCTGATGCCATGAACCATCTTCTTGATTATTGTTTTTGGGACAATGACTACGAGGTTGTGTTCAACACAAATATCGATGATACGTACGTTCTGCATCGCTTTGAACGTCAGCTAGCTAGGGTGTTTAATGGAGCGCAACTCGTGTCGAGTGATTATAAATTCATTGATGAGTCGGGGCGAGTGGTCGACTCCGCTGTGGTTAGTCATGTTGACATCGCAGTGGAGCTAGCGGCTCGACGTAATCCGATGTGTCATCCGGTCATTGCGTACACACGAGAGTTTTGGCGGGGGTGCTCGCGTTATTGGCCGCAGCAGGTTCCGCAGGAAGACCTTGAATTGTGGCGCAGGGAGGTTGGGAACTACAGGTTTGAGATCATCCCCGAGGTACTGGCGTATTATCGTATACATAGAAACAACTCAGGACATTTAGAGAACCCGTTATTAGAACTGGACTGACATGGATTTTAACCTCAAGGAAAAAGGCACTCCCACGATGTGTCATAGTAATCACTAGGATCGCCTGCCTCGTCCGCTACGAGGATCAAGTTAGCAAGAGTAGTCCCCGCCACCGCATATGCCTTACGTTCAGCTAAACGCTTTATAGCAAGCGCCGACGTTTGTATAAGGTCATCGGTCGGACCGATATCAATGTGCGGAGAAAGCTCTGGGTTGAACTCTATGATTACCACACGTGGGCGCTCCGTCATGGCCTCGAAGATTTGATAGTCGACGCTATCCACGTCAATAGACAATACATCAAGCGGACCAATCAGAGTCACCCACTCATCGACATTCTCAGGTGTCACATACGCCTGATAGACATCGACGTCATACCCAGTCGTCACGATGCAAAGCGATTCAAAACGATCCTGCATGGGCTCAATCTGCACCGAACGCCACCCTTGATCTCGCCACAACAGTGCAGTATTCGAGCCACTCAACCCGTCCGAAGCTCCAAATTCTTCGCACGTTCGGTATTTAACTCCGATGTTCCCCAGCAAGTGGGCGAGCATTCCATCTTCCCCAAACTGCGAATAAACAGAGTTGATCTCCCCAAACTGGTTCGGCACACCCGGGCTAGCATACGCACGAAGTTGGGGCTTCATTTAGGCCCCACATAAACAGACACCCCGACGATCTTCACGGGATCCGCCTCGCTAGGAGCGTCACGCGTCACGAGAACGACTGCCCGCAGCCGCAGGAGCGTTGGGCGTTGGGGTTCTCGATGTGGAACCCGGCGTCCTTGAGGCTGTCCTTGTAGTCGAGGGTGGCACCGGCGAGGTGGGGGGCGCTGGCCGGATCGACTCTCACCTTGACCGTGCCGAACACGACCTCATGGTCCCCGGGGCCGGTGTCGGTGTCGAAGAAGATCTCGTAGGACATCCCTGAACACCCGCCGGCCTTGACGGCGACGCGCAGGGCGAGCTGGTCGTCGCCCTCCTGGGCCAGCAGCTCGGCGACTTTGGCCGCGGCGCGGTCGGTGAGGTTGATGACGGGTGTGGTTGTGACCTCGATGGCACTCATGCGAAAGGCTCCTTGTTCATGTCCATAACTATCCCTTTGTCGGTCTTATTCATGGGGGATGTCGTGCAGGTCGCACATCTCTGCGAATAGGCTCCGTGATTTTGTTATCTGACGTTCCGCCCATCCCCCGACGCGTGAGGCGTTATGCCAAAGATGAATCATTGTCATAGGACCATAGTACACGCAACGATACCCGTGCGTTATAGCATGAACAGCGCACCACGTTTCATCCCAATAGTGCATAGTGGGCAAAAACGCGCCTTTAACGTCAGGGAATCGAGAACGGTAAATAGGACAAGATGTCAACTCGTCCCACACTGCTCGTTTCACAAAGAAACAAGCGCCGGAGACTGTTGTGGCGTCGTCCCTCACGTCACCGTAAATTCCATCGTCGTTACGATGATGGAATCCCCTTTCAACACGTTTGCTCATCGAACCGAAAATTCCGCCGTGTGTAATTTTTCCACTGTTGTCGATTTGGCGTGGTCCTAGTACTGCCCACTCTTCACGGGACATGAGAACATTATGACATTCATCTATAACATTTGGAGTTAAGCGAGTGTCAGCATTGAAGATAGCTAACACTTCATTAGATCCAAACGTAGAGGCCATATTCACTGCCGTTGCGTACCCGACATTAGAGTCGAACTGGTAGACGACTACCCGCCCAGGGAGAACCTCAATCGAGTGTTGAGCAATAAGCACATCGTCTTGTAACGGGTCGACGTTCACCACAACCAGATCCCAAGGTATGGTTGGTTGGTTTCTTTGAAGGGAAAGTATGAAATGGTTGAGATCGTGAGGGGATCTATAGTTAACGACGATCAGATCAACACCCATCAGCTACCAACCTATGCGTACGTCTTGTTGAGTTAGTCTTTCTAGAGACATGATATGTTTCGATGCCAAAACGTCCCGGCCGTCCCAAACTAGATTCAACCCGGCGTCTTTGCACGCGCTAGACCATCCGATATCTTCTCCCCAACAATGGAAATTGTAGTCAATTTGGTATGCTTTTTCGTCCATGAGTTTCAACGCCATCAGTATGTCGACGGGGAAAACTCCTTCTTGGTCTTGGCGGGATACGCCACCGTGACTGTTGAAAAACCCGTAGTTGACGGTACGGGCCTCGGTTGCTAAGTACACTTTACTGCTAATAGCATTAGGGTATAGGCGTTCTTTGTTGTGTGGGATCCCTGAACTCATATGGTCAAGGAGTACGCCGATGGATGAGGGGTGTAGCAAGATATCTGAATCTATTGATAGAAAAAAATCGGGTTGTAATGCCCGGACTAGATCAAGGAGACGGTTGCGGAGATATACCATATGATGGTACCTTTTTGCCTCCCATTTTCTTTCTCCGGGAGCCAAATGGGAACCTTCTGGTTCTCGTTCCTCTGTCCACATACCAGAATATTCTCTAAATATACTGGTAACAATGTTTTGCGTGTTGTCTCGGCTGTCTCCGATAACGAACGCGAAGTGTGGGGTAATGTCTATTACGGCAAAAGCCGCTAGGACATGTTCGAGCCAAGACTCCCATACCCATTCGCGATCGCGGATCGGGCAACCGACAACTATTTTCATTAGTCGTTCCAGTTGGGGATCACGTCACGGAATTCTTTATCCAACTCCAGGACGTGTGCCATGATGGGAATTCCCATTGTGCTGAACCACACTGCAGCCTCGGTGGTTGGCGTCCCCGGAATGCCAACCAGTTTGGCGAATTCGTCTGGATAATACTTCTTGAACCGGCGAATTCGCGTTTTGTCAGTTGAGGAGAGAGCCCCTTTTATCTCAATCCAGATATCTTTGTCTTTCAGGTAGATGTCGGGGGTGTAAGAACGGGTTCCTCTTTTGATTGGAAATTCGAATCGTTTCGGTTCGTACTCCCATGTTTCCTGTTGGCTAGTAAGCCATCTGAGAACTTTTGCCTCCCATCCACTTCTAACCTTTATTTGCAGATCTTCACGCCATCCAGATTTGAATCGATAGACTGGACCTGGCATTACTGGTCTCCGACCAGAGCCCGTTTTATTATGGTTGAACGGGAGATGTTTATAAGTTGCTGCGCATGATCTAGTTTTCTTTTTTCGACGTCTAGTTGACATTCAAGTTCTTTGAGTAGCCCGAGAAGTTCAGAAATGTTTTCGCCGTCGAGGTCCAGTGAACGGGCTAAGAATGCAGACGCTTGTCGCCAGGAAACTCCACCGGGGATTCGTTCTATCTTTATCCTTTCCCCACATGTTTGGCAGTTCGCTACAAATAGCCCGTCTGCGTATTCGACGAGTTTCCCTGTTACTAGATGCCCACCTAAACATGAGACGGGCTGATCGCCCGACCAAGCGGCGTCACGCCGCTGGCGGATCGCCGAGGCGGTCGAGTCGGTTACAGGACTGCCTATCTCATAGGATACATTAAGGTCACTGGGTCTGTTGACTATCATGTTATCCTATCGGATAGAGATAGTCGCTATATTTAGGAGGAAAGGGCTTTGATTGAGTTCGGAAAGTTCGTCATTTGGAATCTAAATGCTGTGCCTCTAACTCAGCGGCCCGATCTGTATTGGATTTGGGAAGCGTTTGATCGAACCCTCAAAAAGATGGGGGTCCCCGTTGCGTGGGTGGATGCAACTCCCGAGTCGCTGAAAGTCATTCAACCTGGGGATATTGTCATCGTATCAGATTTGTATGACACACACTTGCGATACGTGCCGGGAGCGAAATTTGTTACGTACAATCTGGGCAGCAAGCCGTGGACGTCCGAGATTCCACCGGAAGACCGTTTAGTCCTTCAAGTCACATGTGCTCCGGTGTATGACCGGGACCACATTGACGTGTGCCCTTATGATTCACTAATACACACGGATGGACATGGGCGAGACGTATCGCCCGCGCGAGAACGATGGGATAACACGACGTTCTTCTCAAAGGAGGAGAGATGCCTCTATCAGCCGTGGGGAACGGACCTAACTTCAGCGGAGTTCCGAGATCCAGTGGCGCCTTCCGGAGACGCATCTTATTGGGTTGGTTCGGTGTGGAATAACGAGGAAAATCAAGGCAACTTGGGTGAGGTTGAAGAGATGCGTCTGGGGCTGCGGAGTTGCGGGGTTGACTTTGAGGTCCGAAGAGCAACGACTGAAGAGAACATTGAGTTAGTGCGCTCATCTCGACTTGCTCCGGCCATCGCTGGGAGGTGGGCCGTTGAACATAACTATTTGCCATGTAGAGCGTTCAAGAATGTCTCGTACGGACAGCTAGGGATCACCAACGTTCCAATGTTTCGGAGTATTTTTGATGGTTGTTCTCTTCAATCAGATTCCATTGCGGGGTTGATTGAGGAAGCATTTTCGTTGAGTGATAGCGACTATGTCGAGATGACTCGTGCGCAGCAGAAATGTATTACTAACCAGGGGTACGACTTTAAAGTGCGGAACATTTTACGGGCGCTGGAGGCGATCAGTGGAACCTGAGTTGTTCTCTATTGTTCAGCGTACGCTCGAAGAATTTCGTGTTGAGTGGAACGACTTGCGGGTATCTGACGTACAAAAGAATCGTGGATGGGACGAGGATCTTCGTTACGACCATGTTTTAACTCCGGAGGATGTTGTATGGGATGTCGGGGCGCATGAAGGAGAGTTTGCAGCTCGCATACATTGTCAATACGGATGTACCGTTCGAATGTTTGAGATTCTCCCAAGACTTCACGAACTGTTGACTCGACGGTTCACTCTTGAGGCTTTTAAGATTGAGGGCTACGGGTTAGGGGCATCTGATCTTGATGTACGGGTTGATGACAACGGGGACCGCACGTCTCTATTGCTACCGGACCCATGGCAAGAGATGGTGACCATTCGACGGGTTTCTGGCATACTTCATGAACCCATTGCACTTATGAAGGTCAATATCGAGGGCGGAGAGTACGACCTTATCGATGATTTGATTGATGCCGATAAGATTGTGCTAGTTAAGCATCTACAGGTGCAGTTTCATCACTGGGTGTTTATGGAAGACGGAGCGTTGTTCGAAGTCCCTAATGCGTTAGAACGATATGTGCAAGTAACTACCGCACTAGCACAAACGCATCAGCGAGACTGGGGAATACCGTGGGTATGGGAGAGTTGGAGTCTTCGAACATGAAACGTCTTATCGATTATCAATCGAACATTTACTCCCAGTTTGGTGAAGATGGAATGTTGGCGTTTGTGCTGGAACGTCTTGGGGATAGCGTTGGGAATACGTGTGTTGAGTTTGGGGCGTGGGACGGGGTATTTGCTTCGAACACTGCGCATCTTTGGAAAGACGGTGGATGGAATGCTTATCTGTACGAAAGCAGCCCGCGTCGATTTGGGGATCTACAGTTAACTACAGAGGGATACCCGGGAGTTACTATTGAATGCGTTGCCATCACATCTGAGGTTCTAAACGCGCGCTTAGCCAATGTGAATGTAACCGTGATGTCGATCGATATCGATGGTGATGATTATTTTGTGCTAGAGGGTCTGTTGGTTCAACCAGTTGTTCTTATCGTTGAGTTTACTCCAACGATCCCAGTGTTCTTGGATGTATGGCCTCTCCTAGAGAACCAGCAGATTGGGTGTTCAGCGGCGGCATTGGTGCGCGTGGCTAAGGCTAAGGGGTACACATTCGTAGGAATGTCTCCTATCAATGCCTTTTTTGTGCTCAATGAATACGCTCACATGTTTGAGGATATGGAGACGGATCTTTACGAACTGTTCGATCCAAGTAACCAAGTCCTTGTGTACGCTTGTACGACGTACACCGGAGATGTGTTCTATCTGTTTCCGCAGCACCAATGGAAGTATCACGATGCCCCCATGGTGTCCCCGTGCTATGGCTGGGGCGGAAACGGCATTCCTGCGCTGGGCATTGGTAGTGGGGTAAGTCGATTAGAGAGACCTTGTTGAGCGAACTTCAACAGTACCTTCTGGCGCGAGCGCGATCGAGAACATCCTGCGCAGCGTCGAGCGGTGTGACTGTCATCCGATACTCCAGGAAGCCTTGATCCTGACACGAACGGCATTTGCCGCGATATCGACGGGCCATAAAATGGGGTTTAGTCCCAGTCGAACTACCCAAAACAATAAAAACTTAGTAACAAACCATAAAACTTACCTTTAGTCTCGTGGTCTGCGGGTTTACCCAGCAGGTACAGAAAACGGCGGTTACCTTTCAGGTAAGAATGGTTTATATTTCGACATTATGATCATTTTACCAGCTTAATTACATGGAGGTGCAGGTGCGCTCTCGTATTCTCTTATACATGGTCACTCGCAACGAATCTGACCGTTATCTCGAATCAACATTAGATAATGCCCGATCGTGGGCTGACAGAATCGTCGTCTATGACGACCAGTCCACCGATGCAACCCAAGACATCGTTTCGGGTATTAGTGGGATAGATTGGTTTCTTAGACCAGATTCCGTGCCATCTTTCCTCGAAGATGAATCTGCTTTCAGAGAAGCAGCTTGGAGGTCTTTAGAGATAGCATGTGAACCCGTCCCGGGCGACTGGGTTGTAAGCCTCGATGCCGACGAACTTCTTCTCCTTCCCGAGACGGAAAAGGGCATTGATAGAACATTACGATCAGTTTGTGAAGATGCCGAGAAGATCCACTCGAATGGAATATGGTGTCATGTCCACGAAATCTGGGGGCGAACTCCCGACAACCAACCACAAATCCGAGTGGATGGAGAATGGGGAAAAATCAAAGCCCTACGAGTCGTAGCCTGGGAACCCAATGGCGACTTCCAATCCAAAAAAATGGGAGGGGGGAGCGTCCCCTCCTACGTAACCCAGGTCACTTACACAAACCAATTTGAGATCGCTCACCTCGGCTACTATTCCGAAAAAGATAGACAACTAAAATACGAACGCTACCAGGGTAGGTCGGGACATGGAGCGCGACATATTCAATCAATTATCTTGCCACCAAAGCTGGACATTCTGCCTAATACCACTATACTATCAACCATAACATGAATGTCAGCGTCATTGGATTAGGTAAATTAGGGTTACCGCTCGCTTGTCTCCACGCCGAATTTAACCGTGTGTTCGGCATAGATCTGAATAAACAGACTGTGGAAACAATACAGGAAGGTAACTGTCTAATAACAGAGACCGAACTTGAACCACTGCTGAAACAAGTCATTGACAGTGGGAGCTTAACAGTTCACGACAATTATGAACCCATTGGAGAATCTGATGCGGCAATTGTTCTTGTCCCAACCCCATCATTGGATAACGGAGCGTTCACGAACCGTTACGTCGCCGAAGCCTGCCGGTCGATAGGCGAAAACATACCTAAAGACAAAGACTGGTTTCTTGTGGTTATTTCCTCCACAGTGATGCCCGGTTCGTGTGATGGGCCAATACGTTTAGCGTTAGAAGAATCTTCTGGGCGTGTCGTGGGCGAAACTTTAGGTTTGGTGTTCAGCCCCGAATTTATTGCCCTCGGTTCCGTACTGGAGGACATGAGATACCCTGACATGATTCTGATTGGCGAATCAGATTCCAGGGCAGGTGACGAGTATATGTCGCTCGCGTTGCATGTGGCCATTGATTCAACCCCGTTCCCTCCGGTGCGACGGATGAGTTTGGTGAACGCAGAACTCGCGAAACTTTCAGTCAATTCTTATGTTACAATGAAGATCTCATTCGCTAACATGTTGAGCCAATTGTGCAATAAAATCCCTGGCGGGGATGCGTTCACGGTAACAAAAGCCATCGGGCTCGATCGTCGTATCGGACATAAATATTTGAATCCTGGAACGAGTTATGCCGGACCCTGTTTCCCTAGAGATCAACGTGCTTTCAGGACGTTATCGGCAGCATTTGGGGTTCCCGCCCCGTTAGCGATAGCTACAGATCTTGTTAACGAAGAACAACGAAAACAACTTATCGGATTTGTCTTGCAGTCGGGTCGTCCCCATGTTGGCATCGTGGGCCTTTCCTATAAACCTGGCACCGCTGTTGTCAATGAATCCTTCGGTTTTGAGTTAATGGAAACTCTAGGGAAGGAAGGGTTTGTCGTCTCGGTCCATGACCCTATGGTTGATTGGTCCCTATACCGACCAACATTTCCGTATGTGAAATGGGAAAAATTCTGGGCTGGGTGTGTAGGAAACGATATCATTACTGTCATAGCAAACAATGACGAGTCGTTCCGGTCCGGGTTCCCTGAACTGTTGGAATCGACAGAACGTCAGTCTGGTTTGATCCTCGACCCGTGGGATTTGTTGCCTCGTGGTCCGTGGGATGACACGAATATTATACGGTTTGGGGTCTCGCTATGATTGGCCTGGCCTACCCACAACTCCAGCGGGACTCTCAACAATTTTTCATCCCATCATCGTGGGTTGGGTTGCCATCGTGACGTTTAGCAATGTCTCCATAGGGGACGTCGCAGTGTACTGGGACCGGAGTCCATGCAACATCCGCCACTCGTCATCGCAGGTGGGGACCCGTGAGTATTTCGAGCAAGTACGGGCACGGAAATATACGGTTGAACCTCACATCCCAGCGTTTGCCCAGTTTGAACGGTGGGCAGGGAAGAATATTCTGGAGGTCGGGTGCGGTATTGGAACCGATACGGTTGAGTTCGCATTGGCTGGTGCGCACGTTACAGCTATTGACATTTCGCAACGGTCAATCGATATCGCCCAACAGCGTGCAATGCAGTACGGAGTGCAGGATCATATTCGTTTCGCTTGTGTTGATGCCGAGACGATGACAATGTGCCGGGATGTCGACCCGGGGACATACGATCTGATCTACTCCTTCGGGGCACTCCACCACTCCCCTCATCCGAGTCGCGCGTTTGGGCAACTCTCCGCCGTCGCACGGAACGACACTGTCGTAAAGTTAATGCTTTACAACAAGTTGTCGACCAAATCCATGGCGCTCACTCATGGTCGGTTGTGGAGGGACGACTTGATCTCTCAACAAAGCGAAGCGCAGTCGGGTTGTCCTGTGACATACAGTTACACCCCGTGGGGAGTTCGGAAGTTGCTTTCCCGGTGGTTTAATATTGAGAGTGTGAACATTGAACATATCTTCCCATACAAGATCGAACCGTACAGGGAATGGAAATATGAGAAACAATGGTGGGCGTCATTGCCTGGGTTTCGGCCAGTCGAAAAACTCCTTGGGTGGCACCTCCTCATCGAAGCGAAAGGGAGATGAGGGATAGACAAAGAGTATCTTTAAGGTGTAGATTATAAGAAGGATCCTAACTTAGAAGGACGATCGATGTTGCATGACACTTCGAGCAGTGGTAGCAGGAGCCGGAGGGTTCATTGGTGGACATCTTGTCGGTTACCTTCTCAGCAAAGGTTACAATGTAACAGCAGTTGATAGAAAGTTAGCGTATGATTGGCACCAAATCTATGTGGATGCTGACAACCGGACAGTTGACCTCAAAGACGCCGCCTCGGCCCTCGACTCCTTTGAGGGAGCAGATGAGATATACAACCTTGCTGCCGACATGGGCGGGATGGGATACATATCTAGTCATCGAGTTGCTACGTTGCATTCTGTGGACATCACGTCCTCTGTGATACGTGCGGCACACGATGCCGGAGCAAGACTCTGGTATGCGTCGTCGGCCTGCGTTTATCCTAACAATCTACAAACAAACCCGGATGTTGTTTCACTCAAGGAAGCAGACGCTTGGCCCGCCGATCCGGAACCCGCTTATGGCCTTGAAAAGTTATTCGGGGAAGAACTGGCTAAATATTATAGATTAGAGATGGGTATGGAAACCCGAATCGGGCGTCTACATAACGTCTACGGAAACTACGGGATTTACAATGGGGGCCGCGAGAAGGCACCGGCCGCGATCTGCCGGAAAGTTATCGAAGCGAAACTGTCCGGATCCCATGAGATCGAAATATGGGGAGACGGCCAACAAACCCGGTCGTACATGCATGTGGCCGATTGTGTCATTGGTATTGATCTGATCATGCACGGCGGATACTCAGACCCCGTTAATCTTGGGAGGTCAGATCTAGTTACCGTGAACCAGTTAGTCGATATTGTTGAAGACATCGCCGGAGTGAGACTCAAACGTCGTTATGACCTCGACTCCCCCCAGGGGGTGCGAGGAAGGAACAGTGACAATACACTAATTCGTTCTTTGTTCGATTGGGAACCGCAGATCACGTTACGTGAAGGACTCGTTGAAACGTACGCATGGATTTATGATCAGATGACATGCTGACCTGCGATAATTGTGGCCACGAATTTGATCCCGTTGCCACCCATTGGCTCTGTCCGTTCTGCAAACTCAAAATGCATTGTTGTGAAGGTGAACCACAATGAGATCACCCCCTTGTTTGGGTTGTGGAAAGAAGATCCGCCCGGCGTTTATTATGAATACATTGAAGAAACGTCAGGTTAAACAGATACCGAAACTTCAGCGATCCAAACCATGAAACGATAGATGAGGCGATGACGAAAATAGAACCAGATGAAGGAATGAGGACAGTAACTCTCCCTTCCGGTGCACTCTTCCAAGTCCACGAACGAGAATCAACCTACTTTCAGGAACGCGCCCGCCGCTATATGGGAGACAACGACTTCTCAAACATTTCCGACCTACAAGACGTAGATCGGCTCCTTATGATCGAACTTCTCTGCCATCGATGGGCCACATACATCTCCCAAGAACGAGATTATTGGGGCGAACCCGTTGACGAACCCCAACTACAACGCGCACTCAAAGACGGATCCACCGAGATCAGACAAATTAAAAAAAGTCTCGGCTTAGACCGAGAAACTCGCGAAAAGACGCGAGGGGAAGACTCCCCCGAGAACTACCTGATGTTGTTGAGGCAGAGAGCAAAGCACTTCGGGTACATGAGGAACCAGCAGGCCAGTAAAGCCATAGAACTCTTCATGGAACTTAAAGGACTCATAACGTTACATTTGAACTGTGACCACCAAGAGCAAGTCGAACAAAAATGCCAAGTGGAAGATGTCATAAAATTCCTGGTTGACGTAGCAATCCCCGAGTTTGATCTCGTGGACGCAGATTTCCGCGAAACAGAGCAGAAATATTGGATCAGGAAAATTTAGCCTATGGTTCGAACAAAACGAAACTTGGAGATCTTCCACGAATACAACAAAGAGAAGAAAACTCCCTGGAAAGAACGTTATGACCTTATCGTAAGTCAATTTCCGTCAGTGACGTCCATTGACTGGGCAAAGTCTTTCTCCCAAGACATAGATCTTTTTGGGAGAATACACCGGGACATCATGAGAATCGACCAGGTAAACCAGAAAACTGGTCCCGGTCCCCGCCCTGTCCTCGATGAAAAAACGGGATGGAACCGACTGCAACAAATCCGCGGGGAGGACTTCTCAGATTTTCCGTTCCGGGAGACGTTCCGTTCTCTGTCTGGAACCCGTTCTCTGAGGCACATTGCCACCAAAGTTGGCATCTCTTACGTGATGGTACACCGGCTCCTCAATGGAGATCGCGAACCGGATCTTTGGCTATTGGAACAGATAGCTATAGCGTTCAAAAAACATCCTTCTTTTTTTGTTGAATATAGGATCGCTTACATCCTTGGAGCATTTGGAGATCAACTAGATAGATCTCCCGAAACTTCAATTGACTTATACAAACTTTTGTCGCGTGCTGCCCGCAACGAAAGGGTGGGCTAATGGCGAAGTCGACAGCCTCAAAAATCATTGAAGATCTTTCCGAAGATGAAAAGTATCTTTGGTGTATTCTGTCCGACGAATCTGGGTTGGACCTCGCAGAATTTTCCCGTGTAGATGAGCAAAACGGAGATGCTATTTGGCGTGCGTGGCCATTTCAATGGAAATGGTATCGATGTATGGACCCGTTGCAAATTTCGCACTGTGCCCGTGCGGTCGGCAAAAGCCAATCGATAGCGATTCGAGCTTTCGCATTCCCGTTTATGTATCCGGGGCAGGAGATGCTCATAACTGCCCCTGAACTTGTTCACCTCGAACCGATCACAACAATGATCGAACACGAATTTTACCGATCTCAACTTGGCAGACACCTGCTCCAATCTGGTCGTAGTGCTGTAAATCATCGTCCATTCCAATGTTCCTTCAAGAACGGCGCCCGAATAATTGGGCGTATCCCCCAACGCGATGGACGTGGAGTGAAGGGCTGCGTTGACGAAAATGCCATCGTGTTGGCTGAACGAGGATTTGTTTCTGCTAAGGATGTGACTACTGACGATCGGGTGTGGACTCACGAGTCTCGTTGGATGCCGGTTTTGCATGTCCAACGTTTCGTCGATGATGTCTGTTATGTCTCGGGTCAAGGCATCCCGGATCTTATGGTTTCTGAACAGCACAGGTTCTATGGACGACGAAACATTGCCCGAAATTCAAAACAGAACCGTCGTTTCGGTCCTGAACTGTGGGCCGGGCCAGAAGATTTGGACAATTTCTATTGGGCAAGCCCAGCCAAATTCGACGGCGACATTGCAATCCCTCCTTGTGGTGATCTTACATTGGACGAGGATTTCTGGTGGATAGTGGGACTCTTCGTCGCTGACGGGTTCACGTCGACCAGTGGAATCAAAAAAAATGGGAAGTATGCCTGTCGTGCCGTTAACTTTGCGATCAATAACGTCAAACAAAACGAACTGGTTGCTCGACTCGACTCCCTCTCTCTCTTTTATTCGGAACATGTCAGATCCCACTCATCGGCGAACATTATAAAAGTCGGGAAAACGTCATTTGCTAGATGGCTCGATACCCATTTTGGGATGTTAGCAGACGGCAAATTCCTTCCGTCATGGCTTCTGTTTCAACATCCAAGAATCAAACGGGCATTCCTTGAAGGCTATGCATTTGGGGACGGGCACGTCGATAAACGACGAAAAAGGTTGACAGTTAGTTCAGCTTCACGTCGCATTATCTTTGGGGTGAAACTTTTAGCACAGTCTTTAGGTTACACTTCCAATGTTACTGTGATGCAACCAAACGTTAAAGTCATCCGTGAAAGGGATCTGAAAAAGAAACCGAAATTATCGTGGCGGCTGCAAATCACCGACGGATACGGATGGTTCGACAACCAATTCGTATACACCAAAGTACGTGGTATCAAAGAAAAGGGTACCGGAACAGTCGTAAACATCGTTACGGCAGATCAATCATACATAGCTGACGGGATCGTCTGTCATAACTCGCATCCGTTATGGTTGGAACAAGACGAGGCGTCTGACTACCCTTCGCCGGGCTGGGTCGAACTCACCGAAACGCTAAAACGAGGCGTAGATGGGGCAGTGTGGCGATCTCACGGGGTAACACGCGGAGTTCGCGACCACTTCTTCAAATTTACCAGCGACCCAAACACGCGTTGGACTGTCCACCGATGGACAGGGATGCATCGTCCAACCTGGAGCGACGATGAACGCGAAGAGAAAATCGCCCAGTATGGCGGACGCGAAGACGCCGACTATCGGCGGAACATCCTCGGCGAACATGGTGATGCCACTTCCCCCATTTTCGTGCTACATCGCCTAATGTCAATCGTTGACGACGACAAAGAATCCTCTTACAATTCAGAAGAATACACACATCTACGAATCAGTGACTCATGGTTACGGGAAACGAACTCTTCTATTTTGGATGAAATGTTCTTGCCAGTCTCCCATCTTGACAAATATAAAACGTTCTGGGTAGGCATGGATGTCGGTTTCTGTGTCGATGAAGCAACGGAAATCTTCACTCAAAGAGGTTGGCTTAGCTGGCCTGATCTCGAAAAGGGAGATTTAACGCTGTCGATTGACCCGACCACTGGTATGAGCGAATGGCAGATGATTGATCACGTACATGTTTTCGATGCACGGAAAAGATCCATGATTCATATGGAGGGACAATCTTTTGATTCTCTGACGACACCAAATCATCGCTGGTTAGTGATGGGAGACGGGGAAAACAATTGGCGATGGAAAACCACAGAAACGCTGAACACAAAAGATCGCATCCCTTTGACCGTGGAACGTTCGGACACTCCATTGGTGCCTACACACAAGGATAACTTTGTTGAGTCGGTGGCGTGGCAATCGATGACCATAAAGACTGTGGATTATCGCGGACGTATTTGGTGCCCTACCTTGAAATTTGGGAACTGGTTAGCGCGACGGGATGGCTCGGTCTATTTTACTGGGAACACAAACCATCCCTCCGAAATTTTAGTGTTCGGAGAAGAACGAATATCCAAAACCGAGTACGATTTCTACACCAAAAGCAAAACCCAGAAGAAAACTATGCCCAGCCTGATACATCAGACTCCGTTCGAGACTGCAACTCGACTGAAGCTCATTACGCGGATCAACATGAAACAGATCAGTTCACCAGACCAGAAGACTGCGATCATGCACGTGATCAACCATTACCATCCTCGCGTTTTTGCTCTTGACAAAACCGGGTTGGGGCTCCCAATGTTCCAGGACCTTCAGAAAGAAGTGGAAGATTTAGAGCAGATCAAAACGGTCATTAAGGGTTATAACTTCTCCGGTAAAATCATCGTTGATTTAGACCTAACAATAGAGGTAGATGATTTCATAGACAAAGAGGAACTGATCAATCAGACGGGGATCAGACGTGATGTCGTAGAGTATGCTACGGACACGTTACGAAAATTGGTTGACGAGGGACGGTTGTGGCTCCCATGGGATGAGGATCTATTGAAGGAACTTCAGGGACAAACCTATAAGATCACGAAAACAACGTTGAACCAGTACGGTCGCCGTGAGGTGAGCGCCGGAAAATTCCACGCTTTTGATGCTGCCCGTATGGCAGCTTTGGGTTGGGCACAGTTCTCTATTGAGGAGTTCATCCAGAAAGATGATCAGGAATCTACACAAGTATTGTTCATGGGAGATTAACGATGAAGAAAATACCTACCTTCTTTGTTCGTGATCCGAATACAAATTTTCGGTATGTCACTGATGATGTGAATCCCGCCTGTCAGTGGGTTGCCGATGGAGAAGGTATAGCTACACGGAAATTCGACGGGACGTGCGTGTTGATCCGCGATGGTGTCATGTTCTCGCGCCGGGAGGTTGTCCCCGGTAAGCATGTACCCTCAAATTTTGAGGAAGTCGACCATGATGACCTGACAGGGAAAAGCGTAGGGTGGATACCCGTTAATGATGGTCCCGAATTTGCCCGCCATTGGGAAGCGTTCTCTAACTCCGAGGGTTTGGGTGACGGAACGTACGAGTTGGTTGGCCCGAAAGTTAATGGGAACCCTGAGGGTTATCCCGAACATACGTTCGTAAAACATGGGGTGGTGGAAATGTCCGCTCCTCGTACCTACGGGAAGCTTTCAGTGTTTTTTTCTACCTGTTCGTTCGAGGGGATTGTGTGGTGGCGTGAACCTGGGAATTTGGGTGGAGGGTTAGCTAAGTTGAAGAGACGAGATTTCGACGGGTGGAGACGGGAAATGGAACATATGAACTCCATCTAACTGTGAAGAAGGTCGACTAACTTATTATGGGTGAAACTTTTAGCTTAACGAATCATGCATCCGGCCCCCGGGTCGACGACTACAGGGTGGAAGATGACCGCGGCGGTTTCCGACGTGCAGTACAGCCCCAGGTCGAGACTCCCCGTCGCTCCGAAGGACCTGTGCCCGCGTTCGCCGGACCTGCACCAACTGAGATCCCAAGCACTGCCGCGGGAGCCGAAGATCGTCTGATCGCTTGGCGAAGAGAATTCGCCGAGTATTACCACACCATGAAAAACTTTGATGTTATGGACGTGGTCGACACGTTCCTTCACCTCTCCCAATTTTCGGCGCGTGCTTCTGAGCTACGTTCCCAATTGGGGACTACGGAAACAAAAAAAGAGGCATCGTTCCGAATTCGGATCATTGACCCGTTCATAGAAGAATGTGAACGTCAATTCAAAATACATTCCCGTATCCAGGCAGTTAAGGAAATGGATGCCAAATTGGCAGGTGGACAGTTTGCATGACAACGGAAGTATGGGTCGACTCCGAGTCGGGTACCGCTGTCTATAACGAGACAGAAACAGCAACAGAGATGGTTATGTCTGCGTTGACCGAGCAGCACCCGGAGATAGCTTCAATGGTCCGGTGGGGTTCACAGATCCGCCGTGGGGGCATATTCGAACGAGACCGTTACGTAACCCCCACGAAGTTGTATGAACAGATGGCCGTAGCGCAGGACGCGGCAGACAGCGATGATGTCGTTGCTGGAGTAATCGACGCTACCGAAGCTCTTGCTTTTAACCATATGTCTATCCAATGTGACGACGAAGACGAAGAAAACATTTGGAATCAGATCATCGAAAGTTTTGATTTGGAAACCCGGATGCGGGAAATGTGGCGGGAACTTTCAATTGTCTCCAATTTTTATGTGGCGAATTGGTGGGGTAACGAATCGTTCAAGGTGACAGGCCGGACCAAAGAAGGCGTTCGTAGGAAGAAAGAGTTCCGGAACCTTAACAGCATTTCGTCACTATCATTGCTGGACCCTCTGAAGGTGGTCCCTGTCGGGGATTTCATGTTTAACCGCGAACAGTTGGCATGGGTTGCCGACGCCGACGAGGGACGGCAAATCACTGCTCTATTAGAAAACAAATCAGACAATACGTCGGTTGAATCTCGATTGTTGGTATCCAAATATACCCCAACCTTGCAAGAGGAAAAGCGTCTGTCGGCGTTGGGCGTACCAACAAGGAACCTTTTCTTACTGAACCCAGAGTTAACGTGGAGACACACGGCTACACGACCACAATACAAACCTATCGCCGAAGTGCGTATGCGCTCAGTGTTTGAACTCCTGGATCTAAAACATCTTCTGCGAGAAATGGACCGAGCCCATCTCTTAGGAGCGACCAACTTTATTGTGTTGGTGAAGCGTGGGACCGATGATAAACCAGCGAAACAGGAAGAGATTAACCAGTTGCAGGGTCAGATCAGAGCACTTTCTCGGGTCCCTGTGATCGTGGGAGACCATCGACTCTCAATCGAAATCATTACTCCGAGCACTGAGTATGTTCTCCAACCCGAAAAATATAATGCTATCGACGCTCGGATCACTGCTCGTCTTTACCAAATTTTCATGAGTGGTAACTTCAGTGCTGGCACTAAGGGCGATGACTCACTAAAACTTATTCGTATCGTGGCACGAGGGCTGGAATCGCGCCGTGCTCTTCTTAAGAAGGCAGTGGAACGAAAAGTTCTTCGGCCTATCTGGGAGGCGAATGAGCAACTGGTTCAGATCCCGACTCTTGTATTCCATCCGAAGCAAATCAGTCTTGACTTTGACCCTGGTCTTGCTGCGTTCTTCATGGACTTGAGGGACCGTCGCGAAATCTCGCGGGCCACTCTTCTTGAACAGATTGACCTGGATCAAGACGAAGAGTCGCGTCGCCGTGAACGCGAATCGGATCATTATGACGACACGTTCAATAGTTTGACTCCTTTGAATGATCCGAAACTGCAAATGAAAGATCAGAAAGCCGATCCTAAAAGCGCGGGACGTAGTGGTGGCGGTAATAGAAACGGTGGGGGGAGTGCTCCTGGCAGTGGGCAGGGGATGCCCGAAGATCCGCGGCGGAAAGCAGGAGACTAAATGCTATATGAGGGTAAGGGAAGAATTTGGATTGCTGGTCTCGGTGAACTCATCGACCCTTCCGAACATGAAGTAGCGAACGATTCTGATTGGACTGCTGGCTTCGTTAACGATAACCCGGCCAATTCTTATGTGGTGGGCCGATTCGTTGAGGCCGATCGTCCTAATGAAAACAAGCAGACGTTCAGTCTTGCTGATCTGATAGCAGCGAAACCAACGATCTCTTATGCTCCTTTGAATATCAACCATGATCAACGTTCAATCATTGGGGCGTTTATCGCGACTGAAATGGTCGCGGCGTCAGAGTCAATGAATTCTCACATTGAAGCACTTTCGGCGTTTTGGCGTTACTATTTCCCAGATTCTTACGGGATGGTAAAAAAGGCACATAACGAAGGGAGCCTTAGTTATTCAATGGAGGCGTTACCTCGGGCACTTTCTAGCATCGGGGGGGCGGACGACTCGAAACTTTATCCATATGAAGGGAGAACCTCATCGAATTATCCGGATGAGATCAACGATCGTTCTTGTACTGGAGTTCTGATGCATCAGCCCCATTTTGTTGGTGGCGCATTGGTGATTCCTCCGGCCCGCCCAGGATGGAAAAAGGCTGAGATTAAACAGATCTCGAAATTCCTGACTGAGCAGTTCGATACTGCTGAAGATATTTATGAAGGGGTAAAAAAGGAATCCCCTCATTTAACTTCGGAACAGTGGGAGGGGATCATGGGTGAACTGATTCTGCTGGAGCAGAAACGCGAGGAGCAGTTTGATGTCGCAGATACCGCGACGTTCTCTGTGGAAAGCGAACAGGATTTGGTACATCGTGCCCTACATGTTGCACGAGGGATTAAAGGTATTTCTAGGAACATTCGATAACTTTAATGATGAGTTTGAAGTCGTTACACGATCGTGTCCTTGAGTGCAAACCTGAGGATGCTATGCATCCTGATGACTGCCCTCTTTGCCTCATCGAAACCGCGACTGAAATCACCACTAATGGAGGTATTCCAGTGAGCGAAAAGACCTATACATCTCAAGAGGTCGAGGCGCTCGTTGCTGCCGCTGTCGCGAAGTCTACTGAGGATCTCAGCCAAGAATTGAGTGAACTTAAAGTCACGAAAGAATCGGCTGATACCGAAGGGAAGATCGCTGCTGCTAAGGCTGACGCTGATGCTCAGGTTACTGAGATTCAGAAACGGCTCGATGAGGCTGTGATCGAAGCTCAGCAAGTGAAGCAGGAGCGAGACGAAATCGTAGCGTATTTCACCGAGGTTGAAGCTGCTGAAGCAATGAAAGCAGAGATCGAATCTCGTCAGGAAGAGCGCGCCTTGCGGGTGGCAGCGATTGTCACCTTCCCAGAAGAGTATGTAACTGAAAGAGCCGAGAAGTGGGCTGCTCTCAGCGACGAAGATTTCGATGCCACGTTGGCTGACTATAAGGCCCTCGCCGAGAAAATCGGTCAGAAGCCTGAAAGTCAGGGCATCCCACATGTTGCTGCCATGCATGCAACGCGTGAGACCAATGGTTCTGGTAATGGCAAAGTTGGATCGGCTGTCCGGGAAGTGCTGGCTTTACGGCAACTCGGTGTCGATCCTCGTGACATCCGATAAGGGGGGTCAAAACTAATGGGATCCTATGGTCGTAACTTCGACTTTCGGGTTGCACCGCACGGGGGTGAGCGAGGATCGCGGTTCATGCTTTCCACCACTGCTGATCGTCCTATCGGTGTTCCAGTAAAATACGATTCGTCTGTTGTTACCACTGCCTATGGTAGTGGTGTCCTGGGAGTCGTATTGGCAACAACCGCACAAGCTCCTGTGGTTACGCAGTCTGGTGTGCTTGTTTATGAGAATGCCCCGGCAGGTTATGCTGGGAACGATCCATTCTTAACTCGTTACAGTGATATGGATAAGGCAGACAAGGGAAAACTTGTTCAGGTTGTACATGGCACTACCGTAAAGGTTGTATTTACGAATACTTACGACCGGACATTCTTGCAGACCCGTTCCTATACTGGACGGGTCATGGTGGCAGGGATTACGGGCGCTACAGCGACCATTGCAGTCGGCGATTATCTGACACCTGGTGTTGGCACTGACGCGGACGGTTATTGGGCGGAAACTGCAACTGCATCTAATGGATGGCTTCGAGTCACTGCGGTGGATAACGCCAATGATGAACTCGAAGCTGTGATGCTCTTCTAAGGGGAGGTGGCTACATAATGGGTACTTCTGTAACAGTCGATCGGTACGGTCGATCCTTGGAAGAGACTCGGGCAATCCGTGAGAAAATTCAGGCGGCGAACCGTGAGGCTCGTGAGAACTGGGATAACCCACAGTGGCGTGCTGAAATGGCTCAAGAGGTCACGGAAGTGATTTTCGAAGGGTTCCAGCACGAGAACCTTCTGTCCTTGTTGACAGAGGTTGAGAACGCTCCGTGGGATGGACGAGTTTTCGTTGAGGAAGTTCGCGGTTTGCGTGCTTTCTGGATCGCACGTGGTGGTTACATTGAGGCAAGCTCCATGAACCGTGAGGTTATGGAGATTGAACGGGACATCATTGGTTTCCACGTTCAGGAGATGACTGATAAGTTCCTTGCGAACTTCTCGGAGACTCAATCGACGTTGATTGATCTTGGTGTGCAGCGTCTTGATGCCGAGGTGAACTCGCGGTTCTTGCGGCTTCTTCAGGCGGCTATCCCTTCGTCGAGTGCTTATTATGTCACTGCGTCGGGGTTGTCTCTTACTGCGTTGGACACTGCGCTTCGTCAGGTACGAGACTCATCTCGTACCCGGGAGTTGTCGATTGTTGGTCGGGCAACTATGACCGATTTGATTATCGACGAGTTGACATCGAACAGCACCTATACTGGTTTCCTCCCGGAGACTAATGAGGCGCTTCTTCGTCAGGGTGTGCTTGGAACGTATCGGGGAGCCAAAATTGTTACTCTCGTGAACTATAAGGATGACCGTAATGTGTCGTTCTTCCCTGCGAACGAGATGTTTGTGATTTCCCGTGATGCTGCGAAGTTCGCATTCTGGGGTGGGTTGATGAGTAAGGAATATGAAGAGTTGGATAACTGGTATTGGCATTATCTCGCACGGCGTGAGTTCGGTGGAGTTGTTCACCGTCCGGAACGTGTTCGGCGGATTGTGGACTCTAGCCAGTCGGCATAGTAACGTTGGTTGAATAGGAGGCATGGCCGGGGCTATAGCCCCGGCTATGCCTGTATGGATCTCCGAGAGGGGATAAGGGAAGGTGGAAGTTTATGACGCGAATTATTACCGATCCGAAACAGTATGAGGTTTGGCGTTCCGCTATCAATGGGGGAATTTATCTACGACGGTATGACCGTAATGGATCCTTTGTGTTCGAATCCGTGTTGGCGGGGAGAACTATTCACATTACTCCGGATGAACGTCGTGTAAATCAGGAAATGTCATCGTCTCCTGATGCCGATCCGTTCATGAACGGGTTTCTTGTCCCGGTTCGTCTTCTTGAGGACGACAAGGATGCGGAAGTGTTGGCTTTGAACCCAAATTCTATGTCTGAGGACGAGATGCGTTTGTTGCTTTCCGATCGGCGCAGCTTGAAGAATCTGACCAAGGCTGTGAGTGCCGTTGTTAATCCTATGACGATGCAACGTTTTTTGGCTGTTGCCCAGGAACCCGATGTGGATGCGACTGTCCGGCAAATGTCAGTGTTGCAGGAACGGCTCGCTGAGGTGACCGATTCTTCTGTTTATTCTGAGGTTGAGACCGTGTATTCGCCGGACGGTCGGGAGACGTTCCGTACGAAACCTACTGAGGGTTCTCCCGCTCCTTCTAACCCGGCTGTGGGTCGTAGGTAGGTAAATGTATGGCAGTCGATCTCGCTGATCTGATAGATGCTCTGACAACCGAAGTGAACCCTCCCGGTTCTGATCTGTTCCCAGACGCCACCGAAGATCAATGGGTCAGTAACTTACAGAACTCTTTTTGGGAAGCGAAACTGTACGGGTTTTTCGATGATCATACCGAATCTGATGGGCTGATCTCCCCTCTGACTGTTGGTAATGCTGATTTGGCGCGGGATCAACAACAGTTGATTGTTCTATTTGCCGGTTTGCGGGTTATACGAAACGAGTTGAAGAACACTAATACGGGCTTCCGGGCGAAGGCTGGACCTGTGGAGTTCGAAACCCAAAATTCGGCGAATTTGCTTCGTGATGTCCTGAGAGATATTCGTAGTAAAGTTGATCTCATTTTAGCCAATTTAAGCGATCTGAGTTCTACGACGACAACCTATATCGATTCTCTTGTCGGCCGCGATAATAGTCTTTATTACGAAGACACATATTTTTACCGTGGATAGTGGTGATGTATGGCCGGTACTGATAGTAGATTTGATGCTGCGGGGTTCCGCGAGGCAATAAAATTTGCTATGCGAATGGGTGCCCCTACTGCACTGTCGGAGCAGGTGAAGTTTCGGTGGGTTCCGGTGCGTACTTACACGACGGACGATGCTGCCGGTTTCCCGTTGTCGTGGACGGATAGCCCGTTGACGAATGTGGCCCCGGCGGACTTGGCTGCTGATGTTGCTATCGAGTTCGCTACGGCTTCGTCGTTGAGTGTTAGTTCCGGTACTAGTATCGGCCATTTTGATACGACTCGTGGGGTGGTCACCATTTTAGATGTAGATTGGACGGTTGTGTTGGCTCATGGGGGCCGAACTCCTGATCAGGTGACAATTGACGGCAATGTTTATGTGGTCCGGTTTGTTGGGCCTCCTCTCGGACTGTTTGATGTGACGATCTACCAGTTGAACATTGAGGCCCTCGATGAGTCTTAATGGGAGGTGGCGATGACTGTCATCGTTGGCGGGTTACGTGCCCGTCTTATCCGCGAGAGTTTATATCAGATGTTACGTGAGGCTCTGGATGATCTTGACTGGTTTGATGTTTCCGTGAACAGGTCTACTGTGACGTTCCCGGCGAAATCGGTTGATCCTCAGGATGATGTTCCTGTGAATACTCTTGGTTTAGCAGATGAAGATTCTAGTAGCAAAGATTGGGAGTTGGGTTCCCTATTTGGGGAGCATCGGTCTATTTTCGATGTCGATTTCTTTGCTGAGAATGAAGCGATTGGGATGCATCTCATCCGTGACGTGAAGGACATTTTGGGGGGACGGTTCCCGTCTATTGGTCGGGATGACCCGTCGTTCTCTGTGTTCGATTATCGGCAGGCCACTCCTCCTGTTGTTACTGTTTGCCAGATTGAAAATGTGTTCATTGAAAAATCCGCTACATACGAAAGGGAATATCGGAAACATTGGTATTCTTGTCGATTTGACGTTATTGACTATTATGGGACTGAGGACGACGTATGAGTAGTCAGATTTTACATGGGATGTTGGCCCGTCGTCGTGATCGTGCTATTTCCATCGTGTTGGGTTTGAAGGAAAAAGAATGCGATCAGTTCCTCACTAAAGAATCTAGCATGAAGCTCCGTAAGGTTATCTTAGATCAGATGAACGAACTCGCCGATTTTGCTATTGATGTTTGCAATTCGTTAGATACGGGTGAGATTGTTTTGAACGAAAAATATTTGCATAAACTGGATGAGCTTTATGAGACTGTTGTTGTCCATGGGAAGTATTGATCGATCTTCAACAGGGCCTTCTGCGACTTCGGGATATCCGCGAGGAGGTACTCAGGTGACCGCAGGACGCCAACCCGTTTCAAACACCAAAGACTGGTGTACCCCTCCCGCCATCGTTGATTCAGTTCGCAAGTGTTTTGGCGGATCGATCGAGCTGGCTGCCTTCAGCGATCAGGGTGCCGTCGTCTCGCTCGCCGGAGTTGCGCTGCCTCCCGGCCAGCCGACATGACTTCGATTGGGGGTATGGTCGCTATTGACTTGAAGGAGAGAATCGAGAGGGCGACCCGTCAGGGACTCCAGAAGGGGATTGGTAAAACGTTGGAGAATTTGGCGGAACAGTTCCGTCATACCGTCCGGGACGCTGGGAGACTCCAGGAAGTAAATACTGCTCTTGCCATACACATGCGTAGAGGTGTGATTGATGCTTATACGCGGAACGTGTTAGCGGTTCGTTCTGCCCCTGTTTATCGTGTGGGGGAGAATCGGTTTTCGGGCGGAGCTTTGTTGGAAGCGTTGAGTGCTCCGTCGATGGTGGAGGCGAGTCCGCGTGGTATTAGTTTCATCGATGATGAGTTGTTGGATTCACAGGCTCGACATTGGTATAGGCTAAATTTTGGTGCGTTACCTGCCTCCGAGTCGATTGTTGCTCCGAAACCGATTGTTCGTTTTGGTCGTGGGCGTGCTATCCGATTGACGCATTTGTCGGCACAACAGCCTTCGGGTCCGTTCCGGGTCCCCGAGCTTCCCGCTACACGTGGACATTTTAAGGGTGACGGGTCGTTCTATCCGTTTTACAATCCTGGTGGCGTGAGAGTATCCGGCGAATTTTCCAAGAGAGGTATTGGTGCCCGCCGATTCCTCGATGAAGGACTTGTTGCTTTCGCTAGAGAATTCCGGCCTGTTTATGAGGCATTTTTCCGGGAGTCTGGTGTTATTGCCACGGGTTCTGTCAGGGCTACAAAATTCATTTCTCGTGCTTAAATAAAACCAGTTGAAAAGCCGATTACTTCTGTAACAACCCGCACGATCCCGCGAATAGCGCAGTATCGACAGTTGAGGAGTAGTCTATGGCGATTAAAGCTGGACAGTTTATCCACGATGCTAATGGATTCGTCATTGACCGTATCCAATCCGGTGGTGTATCGAACCTGAACATCCCAGAAGAGAAAATTTATGAGTTGGGTAACTACAACACGGTTGCCACAGTACGGGACATCCCGGATCTTTCATTTGAACTCGAATCGTTCGATATGTCTTGCGAGTTCGAAGCTCTCGTCCATGGTGTCGACGCTGCGGCTATCCCAGCGAACCATGAGTTTACGTTTGCTACAACGTACCCAACGGATATTATTTCTCCGTTCAAGGCGGGGAACGGAGCGTTCAATATCGTGACTGGGATTGCCGTCCCATATCTAACATTGGAGAATGTGACCTACAGGTTCGGGGTGCGTCAGAACGCCGCCCAAACGTTCACATTGCGGGGCGACTCCATATACTATCTTCCGGGTAGCCCCTACTACCAAGAGTTCACACTCGTAAACAACACTTTAACATATAACCTGACGAACACTGCCCTAGCATATGCGGAAGCTGGCAATACTCTATACGTGTTGAGTGCCTGCGTCAAGAACGTCTCAACCGGACTATATAAGCGACTGTTCTTCGACACAACGGCATCTGATGGTTACACTAATACGACAACGTCAATCTCAACGATCACCGACTGGTTCGATTTAGGGTATACGAAACTTCATGTAGTGTACGGATCGGCTACGGCAGCTACTTACAATGCCAGTATCCACCCGTCCGCGTCGGTTAAACCGGCTGCCGTACGGTCAAAAGATATCGACTTGTACATTACAAGTAACGGAGCTACCCCGACGTTAGAAAGATGGCGTGGGGTCCAGTCGTTTGAGATTAGTCGTAGAGTGAACCTCGAAAACGACGAAGAGTTCGGCAACACCCACTATGTGTCTCAGGACTATGACGTGCCAGAAGTGACCGGGTCAGTGGTATTGAAATCTGCTGACGCTACCGATTTGTGGGACAAAATCGCGACGATAGCCAACGTTGCAAGCAACGTTGTTGTCGGTGCCCACTCTGCTGTCGGGTTGCAAGTTCGTCTGGTTGTAAACCACCCGGACACTGGAGTTGCATTGAAATCGTTCCAACTTGACGACGCCCGATTTACTCTCCCTGCAGTCCAGGGACGTATCCAAACCAAACTTGAAACAACATTCAACTTCACTTCGGACAGTGGAGCCTTGAGTGTCTTCAATGGTACAGCAAGCTAAATAGCCTCCAACCAGGCTAAGGAAACAAGGCAGTAGTGGGAGATCCTCTCCTGTTACGTTAAGGGAAACAAGGTGAAATATGAAGGTTGAAGAACGCCGTCGTTTGACGGACCTGTTTGCGCGTGGCGAAGAACTCGTCATCGAAGATAAAGAAAAAGGCGAATCGGTCACGGTTTGGGTGAAGAAATTGTCCCCAACTGACGCTGAGAAAGCGATAGCGAAGGCGTCCGCTGCGCGGGCGCGTATCTGGTCCTTGAAAAAAGAGGATCCTTCGTCAGATGAATATCATGCACTGCGAGGGCAGGTCGACGAACTAAACGAAGATCAGCTTGTCACGTGGGCTGTGTCTTCCGACATGGCTTCACGTCGCCCTGTCATAGAGGCACAAGTCGCCTTTGAGAAAGATTGGATGAAGGACCGTTATCTTGACGGCCTGTTCGAACTGTTAGCCGACCCCGACTTTCAGAAAAGAGAGCAGGAAACCCCAGAAGATGTTGAGGTTATTCGCGTCAAGGGTGAACTCCAAAAATATCAGGATCAGTGCGACGAGGTCGTCGCCACTAATCTTGAAATGATGCAGGACAAATATGCAACATGGGACCGTGAGGCCCTCTTAGATTATGTGTTCACCGAATTGTTAAAAATTCAGGCGGATCTCACATGGTCAATCGAATATGAGAAGTGCATGGTGTGGTTGTCAGTGTTCGATAACGTTAATCGAAGTGAACGTCTGTTCGATTCGAGATCTCAGGTGGATGAACTTCAAGGCCCAACATTGGCGTACATTATTTCGGCGTTGGATCATTTGAACGTGGGTGAGATGGAGGGAAAAGACTCGCAACCGACCCCCATTTTATAATGTCGTGTCGGATCGCAAAAGAATCTGGTAACGGACAGATGTTATGGCCGGAAGGGACAATCAGTATCGAAAACGTTCCCCGTGACCTCCTCCGGGCCGTAAGCCATGCCTACAAGATTTTGAGTTGGTACGAAAATTTGACAGATGACGAGGTCCCTCCGGAATGGATGTGGCCTTTTGACGAAGAGTTACGGGTTTGGTTCGAGGACGTTAAGCAGGAACGGAACGCTAAATATGGTGGGTCCTCAAGTCACGATGGCGGTGAGGATGTCCCGTTAATGAGTAATGAGTTAGCTAAAAATAGAGGTTGAAGATGGCAGATCTGAATCTCCTTCTGAATATAGGAATGAATACGACGGAGGTCACCCGTGCTATCTCCGAGATCAAACTGGCGTTGCGGCAACTGGAGACGACGAAGCAACCGTTCGGAAGTTTTCGTGCGGAAGCTGCGCAAGTTCAGCGTGTCATCGCCGGTATACAAACACAACTGAATACTCTTCAAAGTAGGGGAATTCTCGATCCCTTATTGGCGGGGTCGCGTAGAGAACTCCAAACGTTATCCGCCGAGGCCCAAAGGATCAAAGCTGAGGGTTCCAGGTTTGGAGCGCGATCAAATCTTGGTTTTCAACCTTCGCCAAGCGGACTGTTGACCCCACGGGGGATTCCTGCTCCTCCACCTCAAGTATATGGTCCCCCCGCCCCGAGAGTCGTATCTCCTTCGACGAGAGCTGCTGAGTTAAGGGGAGAGGCTCGTGGGGCGGTAACATCGAAACTCGAATCGACAGCGTTACGTGCCGCCATCCTCGATCAAATCAAAGGTATCAAATCTTATACGGATGATCTTGCGTCGATCAAACGATCAAATGCGCAGGTCGCTGCGGACGTTCAGAAACGCTTAGCTAGCGACACCCCAGCTAATGCAGCCTATACGAAGGCACAGACCGAACTTGCTCGTTACAAGGCGGTCGAGAAAGCATCCATTCAAAAGATCTTAGCTGGTGATGCCGCCTACACGACCGCACAAGCGGAACTTGCTCGTTGGAAGGCTGTAGAGGCGGCAAAACTCCGGGTTTCGTTAGCTGGCGACGACCGTTATATAGCAGCAAAAGCGGAGGCTGCGTCTGCCCGTGCTCTTGAAGCAGCAAAAATACAACAGGCCCTGTTGGCTGACGCAAGTTATACGACTGCCACGGCGGAAGCGGCGAACGCTCGACGCGCCCAAACGGCCCTGATCCGATCCCAAAAGTTGAGTGGCGCAGGATTCGAGAAAGTCACACCCGGAGGCGTACAACTTGCCCCCGCTACCGGGACACCGCGACAGATCGCCACCGAAAATGCTGCCCGTCAGACTGCGGGACTCCTAGAACTCCAAAAAATAGAAACAGGTAATCAGATTCGTTTGAATCGGGCGACAACCCGACGTGCAATATTAGAAGCAGAACTTACCGCTGCGTCTGCTGAAGATCTCGGGTTGATAACACAACGGAAAGCAGCGGAACGAAAACTTAATCAGGCCATCGCACAAAGAGCGAGGGTCGAATATAAAAACTTGTTGACGAGCGGAACACGTGACACTGCAGTTATCGGCACCGGATCCCAGCGAATACAAGCGAACATTGCCAATCGCGACGGGTCTTTTCGGCACCCAACCGAGTTTCAGACGGGGAGCCAGTTCCTAAAATCTAAGTTCCTTACTACTGCCGGGTTCGCCGCGTCAGGTGTAGCAACGTACGCAATTTTCGCCGGGCTGTCCAAGGCAGTAAAAGAAGCTGCGGATCTTGAGAAGCAGATGGCATTGGTTCGGGCTCAACTTGTCGCAATGAACCGAGAGGGAGAGTTTAAGCATTTCCGTGCCGGGATCCTCAAAATTTCTCGTGAGACTGGACAGGCCGCCGATGAGGTAGCAAACATTTCGTTCCAGTTGCGGGGGGCGTTCTCCGATGTGTCGTCGGAACAGGTTTTGCGACAAACTGAAGCGGCCGTAAAAATTTCCCGTATTACCGGCCTCGCACTAAATGAAATTAATGACTCGTTGACCGCTATTAGTATCGCGTTCGCGGACGAGCTGGGTGCCGATTCCATTTACGCGATCGGCGATGCGGTGTTGGCAGTGCAGGAACAGACAGGTGTTCTCGGAAAGGAAATAATATCATTCGTAGGTGACCTTGCCCCTGTTGCCGCAGAGGTTGGTCTTACCTTCCAAGAAATTGTCGCTATTGGTGCCCTCGCCCAAAAGACATCCGCTCGTTCCGGTACGGCGTTGGCGGAGGGATTTAACCGTGTACTCCCGTCGTTGCAGGAGAACGCAACGGATCTCATCCAATTGTTTCAGCAGGTAGCACCCACTAAGGTCGATGATATTGTTACCGCTTTGTCATCTGGTGAGACCGGAACAGCGTTCAAACTGCTCGGCGATCAGTATGCCAACCTTTCAGAAACTCAAAAGAACTTCGTCGTGAGTTTGGTTGGTGGACGACGTGAAGCACAGAATGTTGTTGGGGTCTTGGCCAATTATGCTGATGTTCAGAACCTTATAAATGAGCAGCAGAGGGCGAGAGGAAAAACTGATGAATATTTCTCCACACTCCAAAATACGTTAGCTCAATCTACTGCCAGGTTGTCGCAGTCATTTCGTCGGTTGGGTGAAGCTATCCTCCGTGCCGGGATCAGTGGCGCCGTCCAAGATATTGCTACAGCATTCACGTTCCTTTTGAAAGTTGTCGGTGATGTATTGGGCGGGTTCGCTACATTTAACGAATTGTTGGGTGGCGTTCCGGCAAGGATCGCTTTAGCTACTGTTGCTGTCCTGGCCATGTCGAAGGCTCTCCGTGTCCTTAATTTGCAGGCCGGACTTTCTGGGGTTTCTTCTCTACTCTCTGGTGGTTTTGGTTCTACCGGTTTCGGAAGGAACTTCAGGGCGGCTCGCGTTAATCCCCTTGCTGGCAACCTCTCGCAGTTCGGCGACTCTCGGCTTGGGGCAACGGCCGGTGGGACTGTCGCCGCCCGCGGTTTGGGTGGGGCATTAGGGACCCTTTCTCGTGGCGGAACGATCAAGCAGTCGTTGAGTGTGTTAGGTGGCGGTTCTGCCGCGGGCGGCACGGCAACGGTCATAACCCTCGCTGCTGTCGCCGCCCTTGTTACTTATACGGCAATACGTTCCCAACTATCGAAGAGTGCAGATAAAAAACTGAAAGCATTATTGAAAGAAGATCGTGCCGTATTGGAAGACCTTGCTGCACAAGACGAAGATAACGCAACCAAAGCCGGGAAGTTCGTGACCGGACAGAAAACGGATCCGGAACTTGCTCGCGACGCTCTACAAATCAAAGATTTTGAGCAAGATTTGGGTCCGAAACTTGAGGCTATCCGGGCTGCATTCCAGGAAAAATTTGGGGCTGAGGATGACCGCACGGAAGTTATAACTGATTTGATCAGCGAAGCTTCCAAAAACACCACAGATGATGAAAACGCCGAATTCCTTGTTTTCCTAACAGAGAACTTTGAGACACTTAGCGCCATTCGGATCAAAAATTTTGAGGAGATAAAAGGATTCTTGAAGGATTCCACAAGTGGAAAACTCGGCGACCCGCGTGATTTTAGTAGTCAGGAGTTTACCCCCGAAAACTTTAGCGAGACGATCAGACAACATATCGACGACCTTCGAGCCGGAGCATCATATCATGGCGGAGTCCGCAGGCTTAATAATGACCCCTCCGCCAAAGATCTAAGTGCCGCCGATGAACTCGAAGCAGTCGCCGACGAATTCGATCGTACCGGAGAAGTCTACGGGTTCGAATTCGACCGAGTTGAACAGTACGTCGAATTCCTCGAAACATTCGGGGCGGGATTCGAGGGCATGGCTGAACGCATAAAACAATCACAGGAAGATATGGTGAACGCCGCAAATACGCAAGAAATCCTTGAACGGTTAGTCGTTGTCCAAGCAAAATTCGATGCTGGTATTGTGAGCGGAGCCGATCTCCGCGAAGCGACTCGGACGGCAATATCAGGTTTAAACAGCCAAGTCGAGGTTCAGTTACGAAATCCAAATCGGGACGAGGCTCTCTTCGTCTTAACGTTAAATGAGCTGGGATCACGAGAAAAGGCCCTCGCCGAATCCGTCGCAGGTATACTCGAATCGCGTCTTGCCACAACCCGTACCCTCCTAGAAAACCAAGGTGCATCTACGCCAGTAATAGAAACAGCCGTACAAGGAAAACTGCAAGGGCTGCTACGCAGAACTGATACTACATTCGAACAGCGGCAAAGTTACACCCAGCAGTATGTGGACTCACAAAAAGCTCTGATCCAATTCGCAGCGGATAACGCAGATAGCGAAAGTGAAGCTGCCGCGATTTTAGCGAAGGGACTCGAACTCCCCGATTTTGCTGCTGCCCCATTAGTGGAAGAACAGATTCGAAACTTCGGAGATGAAAATACGCGGGTACTGACAAAGATTGGGATGAGTGTCGGGTTCACATACGACGCGTTCACTGACATATTAGGGAGGGCGATAACCGCGGGGGAAGATGGGTTTACATTCATTTTAAATATCTTGGAGAGGAAACTTAGTGATCTTGTTGACGTTGGGTTCACGTCACTTACTGAACTTAACGAGTTGTTGGCACAACCTGATACCCAAGTCATCGTCAAAGCTATTGAACGTCTCAAACAATTGGGACCCGACATTTTCGATACTGTTGAGGTTCCGGATGTAACAGCGATAAACAAAGACGAAGACAAAAATAAAGACGAAGATAAGGCGAAAGAGATCGCGCTTGCTCGTCTTGACATCCAGAAGGCAATAGCGGAAAGTGTCGGAGATGACATTCGTATCGCCCAAATCGCATTGGAAGAAGCAGATATTGCTGCCCAGTTCGCCGAAGGTGCAGTGGAACAGTTGGCGGCCCAAGCGCAACGTATCCGTGCGGAAACCGGGATGCGGGATACGATCCTTTCCATATATGAAGCGATGGGTGAATATGTTATCGCCGTCGCCGAAGCCGCCGGGGACCTTCCGAAAGTTGAACAGCTAAAAATCCAGTTTATCCAAGCCCGTATATCAGAGTTAGAATCGCGAGGGCTGAACGTTTTCAACAGTAAAGAACTCAATGACCTTCGCAAGCAACTTGTTGATGCCCAGGCAGAAGCTCGGGATAATACGTTAAGTCGTAACATAGACGACATCGAATACGATCTGGACTTGGAGAAAATCTCTGTCGGTCAGGCTATTTCCAAGCTGGAGAACCTGCTCGCTGCCGGGAACCTTGGCGAATCGAAACGTCGCGACATCGAACGTCGTATCCACCAATTGAAAGAGGAGCTGACAAGCGGAGATTTGCAGTTCAACATCCCGGATGTGATACTTCCGACACCTTATGAGGCTCGTCGTATCGCCCAGCAGGGGATGGGGGCGTTCTCTTCAACGTATGGTACGGGTTCAACATTAAATGACAATCGGGTGATAACTATAACGGTGAATGGGGCGAACGCTACCCCAGAAGAGATCTCTGCTGCGATAGCAGGCGAATTGAGCCGACCCCCCAGGTATGGGGTTAGAGGAAAGTTGTATTAAACGATGGTGCATCGATGGATTTTTACGGATCCGGCAGTATCAGAAACCTATGAATGGGCTGTCAACCCGAACAGTGGTGGTAGCCCGTCGCGGGAAAAGAACATTCAATATGAGAACACTTCTGCCCCAGATGGGAAAACCCTCATTTTTGAGGGTCAGGATAGGCCCTTGCAGTTAGAATGGTCTGGTGTTATCTTATCTCAAAGTCAATACGATACGTTAATCACATGGTTTGAGAAACGTCGCCAGATCCAATTAGAAGACGATTTGGGTAGAACGATGTGGATTTATATTACAGCGTTTACTCCGTCGCGTCGTCGTGCCGTTTCCCATCCTTATAAACATGATTACAATATGAGAGCTACTGTACTTGATTGGATCTAGATTTTTATGCGTACTGTTCCAAGTGGGATTTGGTCTTTGTGGGATAATGGTGGCCCATTCATCGGGGATGACGGGGCGCCTCATAGTCGCGTCACCGTTGAGGAAAATTGGCAGTTGAACCTTGCGTACAATGCCGGGAAGTTCCCGAAGGTACCTGTTCGATGGTGGCAGAATGCTGCTAATGACCAGTCGGAAACTGAGGTCCCGAATATCCGTTCGATTCAAATTGACCGGTCGTTGGATTCTGATGCGGCCCGTTGTACTATTGCGTTAAGTAACCAGTGGCATTTCAATAATGGGGCTGTCGCTGCCGCCGCAACCGACGAGTTGGGACAACCAGGATATTTTAGCTTCAACCGTGGAAGTCATGCTGATGCTACTGCCCGGTGGGGGCATGTGGCGAACGACTGGAACGGTGTTCTTGTCCCGAACGCGTTGCTGCGTACTTATCAGGGTTATGGTGGGCGCACAAAAACGGTTGATAATGCCATCACTGACGGGAACATCATTTTAACGGGCGTTTGGCTTATCGATTCTGTGACGTTGACAACTGACGGGATCATCACCTTATCTTGCCGGGATATGGCTAAACTACTCATTGACCAGTTCGTTTTCCCGCCGCTGGTTCCCGACAGTTATTATCCGCCCTCGTATTGTAGATGGTATTTCTCTCGTGGTAGTAACGCTGAAGTAATCTATGGGGACCATGCCGCACAGTCTTACGATAGATCTAATAGCCTTTCCTATTCTGCATCTTCCGGGGATGACACTGGGCTTAATCTTTCTCAGGCCGGACATTATCCTTCTGATGCACTGGATCAGGCAACGAACAAATCTTGGTTATCTCCAGGGATGGGAGCCGCAACAGATTTTGTCTATTTCGAACTGAACGTCAGTGAGTCAATCAACGCTCTTCTGTGGGTCCCATTTAATGGCGAATACCAAATGTATGTGTCGATCATGGAGAATGGCGTTTGGCAAGGGGCTGAGACTATCCCTGCCGGTTCCGGTCTCGATATCGCCTACGTATTCCAGACTGGTGTGCCGTTCGAAACTTCGGGGACGCAGAGTTTGGAACGTGTATATCAGGCGCAACGGGTCCGGTTTACGTTCACGAACCTGTACCGTTTCGACATTGGTGGGGTTACGTTCCGGGCAGGAATGCGAGAATTGTCTGTTGGCCGGTTGGAGTCGTCGCTACCAACCAAGAAAATTTTCGGGTTGGCTCCAGCACAAGACGACGCAGGCTATTGGCTGATCGGTTCTGACGGTGGAGTTTTCACCATTGGGGAACCGTCAAGTGATAGCAGTACCGCAGGTATCCCACCTTCTTCACATCCCCGTTTTTATGGGTCTTCGGGTGGTGGTGGAACGGATAACGAATGGACTGCGATCGCCCCCGTTGCCGATGGGTCCGGATATTGGACTGTCCGTAAAGACGGCCGTGTTTTCGAGTTTGGTTCGGCCATACACTATGGGGATCCGTTCCCAACTGTTCTATCCGGCCCTATCATTGATATGGCAGCTACGACAACGGGCTTAGGCTATTGGCTCTTGGGTGGTGACGGTGGCATTTTCGCCCATGGGGACGCCGTCTATTATGGACGTCTCCCAACGGTAACGATCCCGGATCTTGCTATAGGGTTCGAGGCACGCCCCCAAAACGACGGATATTGGATTCTTCAAACCAACGGAGAGATCACCACGTATGGGGCTGCAGTCCACTACGGCGACGGATCCGACTTAGGTTCCATTGACGGAATCCCTACGGGTCTGGCTTCAACGTCTAACGGCGCCGGATATTGGATGGTCACAACATCCGGAGCCGTCTACGCTTTCGGTAACGCTGTTTATCAGGGCGGTGCTAACACTCTCTCCACTCCCCTCAACGGAGAAGCCACGGACATTGTGCGAGGAACCGGAGGAGGATCCAACGGTTACACAATTGTCGCGGAAGATGGCGGAGTATTCAACTTCGGCACCGCGTTCTGGGGATCCCTACCCGGAGATTACTCCTGGGAAATAAAACGGGATGGCAATTACTGTGTCGACCCGGAGACTGAGATCTTCACGAAACGTGGTTGGCTCCACTATGACGAGGTTGCCATCGGTGATGTTACGTTGGCCATCGATCCCAATACGGGGATAGCCGATTGGCAGGAAATCATCGATCTTTATATTGGATATCGTGATGGTCCGATGGTCCTGATGAATGGGCAGAGTCATAGTTCGTTGACCACTCCAGATCATCGTTGGCTCACCGAATATCAGGGTAAGCGACGTTGGGTTACGTCGGAAACTCTTACTGACCTGGACGGAATCCCAACGGTGGCTGCGCTGTCATTCTCAGATACTTTCATTGACTTTGTCGGATCTATGACTGTGGAACATGTTCCTTACTCCGGAGTAGTGTGGTGTCCGACGTTACGTCACCATAACTGGTTAGCCCGCCGCGACGGCAAAACGTACTATACGGGTAACACTGACTACTGTCTGGATGAGGAAACGGAGATTCTTACCCCGAGAGGCTGGGTAACCATAGACGAAGTCACACTTGACGACTCTGCTTACTCCATGGATCTAGCTACGAACAGGGCGTCCTTTGTCCCAATTGACGATATTTACATCGGCCCTCCTCGCGAACGTGTTATGAAACGGATGGTTACTACGACGCACGATTCTTTATCCACTTTGCATCATCGTTGGTGGGTGAAACAGAATGGCAAATATGAGTGGCGGGTCTCGGATACCCTGAATCATACTTCTGAGATCCCTATCGCTGCTCCGTCGTCTGATCGACCAACAGTTAAAACCCTCCCGGATGATTTTGTGGAACTCGTAGCATGGGTTTGGACCGAAGGGACAGTTAAAGAACGATTCGGCGTGGAGTTGTCGCAATCAAATAAGATAGGATTGGACGCTCGCATCATAAGGCTTCTTACCCGAATGTACGGCGATCCGGGTCCGTTGCCCCGCGGGAATTCGAGAACTTCAACCAATCCGCTCCACCAGCATAAGTGGAACTACAGGACAAGGGAAGATGGAGTTAGCGTATTCTTTTTGTGTGCTGATATCGGCGACCAATTGCGCAAGTGGATTCAACCGAATACCAAGGTTGTGTCGGTTGAATTCCTCATGCTGTTGACTCAAAAACAACTAGAACTTTACATCGAAGTGTCGTTACTCTCAGACGGGTACATAACGAAACATAGCCACGTCGAGTTAAGCCAGAAGCTGAAAGAGCGGGCTGATAGTTTCCAGTTGGCCTGCGTTCTCGCCGGGGAGGCCGTAAAGGTTTATGGATACTCCCAGGGTTGGATGGTTTCTCTTCTTACGCACAAGTTCACATCACCCGTACGAAGTTCTACTGAGGCTCGTAGTGGGTCAGACAGAAACACTATCCAAAACGTCCCATATTCCGGGCGTGTATGGTGCTTGACAGTCAAAGACCGACATAATTTTATGGTCAAAAGAAACGGGCATGTTTACTTTACCGGCAACTCAGACATCATAAGAGAGCTATTACTGTGGGCCGGGTGGCTTCTTTACAGTCCCTCAATCCCCGCATCCTCGGACCCGGAAGTCTTCGGAACAATACAACAAACCGGAGTGTATAACAGCACAGGAGATGGATGTCTCCCTGAAGACATGTTCGCCCAAAAAACAGTCATTGATGTTATCACCGGATTCAAAGAAATAGTGGGATTCAACTTCTTCATTGACGAGGAAGGTGGGGCACGATTCGACACTCCGAACTGGTATGTACCAGGAAACATTGTGCAGGAAACTGGGGCACGTACCGCGTTTGTCCCAACAATAGATGAAAGACAAAATCTGATGAACTATCAGGTTGACTATACGGACGCCCCAGTACGCTCGGAGATCATTGTTTCTACTGCCGATCCGACCGCAGACCTAACGGATACGGTGACAGCCCGCCTAACAGTCGAGGACATGGCAGAAGAATCGACGGCTCTCCTTCGCGGGATGGTCAAACCTATGATGTGGGTAAATGGCACATTTCAGAACCAACGTGAACTTGAAATCATGGCCGAAAGGGTCGCCACCCAAATTCTATTTAATCAAAGAACTGGGTCGGTTACTTGTGCATTTAACCCTGCGATCCAGATTAATGACCAAGTCCAAATCTATGAGAGAATAACCTCCGATGTTTTCGTCCATTATGTGCGTGGGATTAGAACATCGCATGAGTTGGAGACTGGACAGTTTAATATGACGCTGGAAACAAACTGGTTGGGTTCGGGTAGCGATTGGTTGATCGACTCGTGGAACATTAATACCAACCCGAATCCGGGTATCTGATGGCCAATCTGAACCGGCCGTTCGAGTCCCGTCGATCTGATGTGGATCGGATTAACTCTCATGGGGTAAAACAAACGTTTTTGACTGTTGAAACTCCAGTACATGGACCCGGGGAAACGATATTGCAAGTCCCTTTCGCTTCCCTTTTCGTGGTACGGCCGGCCTTTTGGTATGGTATGGTATTGGACGATAACCAACAGGTAACGGCGGAAAGGTTTCCGACGTATTCGGCGACGGTGGCGAGTTGGAGGAGAGTACAAAAAGAGGGCGAAAATGTGGGCTGGTTTTTTAAGGGGGCTACGGTCCTTGTTGTCATTAAAGGAGAGACGGATATGCGTTGTATATTCCAAACGCATTTTTATGGACGGGCGTTAAGGAACCCTACTGAGGGTCTCAGTATCGATGGAGCTATATAAATGGGATCTACTGATCATTATTCTCTGACAACGATCGGGTCTACTGGCGACGATCGGTTCTCTGACAATAACTATAAGTATACGCGATCGGATCGCGAACTGATCGATCTGCTGTTGTATCGTGCAGCCAACCACCGTCACATTGGTGGGGTTGATACGGTTGCCACACCGTCTGTTGCTCCGGAGCTTACGTTATTCGCGACTGGAGGGACACTCCAATCCAATCTCCGATCGTATTATAAATATACGTTAGTTGACGTGAACGGGTTTGAATCGGCCCCGTCCCCCGAGTCTTATGTTGACACCCCGGCTGCTATCACTTCACCTGGGGCTCCGACATTAGCAACGTTCACTACTGGTGGGGTGTTGTTGGCCGGTAACTATTTTTATGCGTTGTCTGCCTATAATGACGCCAACACATATGAGACAAAGGCTCCAAGTCCGAACAGTATCATTGTCCCAAATACTACTTCGACGAATAAGAATAGGGTAACGTTTCCTACTCTCCCAGTGAACGCTGACGGATTCAACATTTATCGTAAGTCTCCTGGGTCAACCCAATATTATTATCTGATTTCGGTTTCCATGGCGGGGGCGACCCCACCCGGTTATTATGATGACACGGGGGCAGTGGACGAAAATTGTGCCCGTACGTTGCCTGCGTCAAATACGACAATGTCAACAAATAGAATCGAGATCGAATATCCGGGTGCAACTCCTGTTGTTCCTGCCGGGTATACTTGGAAAATTTATCGGACGTTCACTCTCAATGATTATACGCGTTCGTTGTTGTACCATGTTGTGGAAGAAACATCCCCTGGCATTATAGATATCGATTATGTCGATTTGGGGTATGGAACAACTGATGGTAGCCCACCTTCCACTGCCCGTACGTTAGATGTCCCGGCCCCTGTCAATTTGAATAATGGGGTAGAGGTCCAAAACCGTTTACCTATTGGGAATGTTCTGGCGTTCCCCCATGTAGTTACGTTTAGTTTTAGCGGCCCGGTGTCACTGGTTACGGGAACCATGCCTTGGGTGTGTGAGTTCCCGGTGGGGAGAATCATTAGTTGCCGGGCATCTTTGGGTCGCGGATATTCACCGGCGGCCCAATCGGTTATTGTTGATGTGATCAAATGGAATTCGGCGGCGGCAACACCTTCCTGGGGGACCATCTATCCTACGAGCACGAAACCTCGTGTGCTTGTCGGATCACAGTTTGGGACCAGATATGTGCCCGATGTAAACACGTTGGTTGCTGGTGACGCGTTGACTGTCGACATTAGTCAGGCGGGTGGTGGGGCGACCCCTACTGACGAGGATCTGGTGATAAGTATTATGATCCTTGCACAGTTCTCCGCTTCGTCGAGTGACCTTACCTTGTGGGAGTGATGAAATAATGACACTTATTGTGGTAGACGGGTTCGATGATGGGCTCCTTGGGTATAAGTCGTCTATTGTTGGCGCTCCCTTTTCGATCACGTCTTCTGGACGTAATGGGAAAGGGCTCGCTATCGCGGTTTCGGGATCTACTGCAACGAACGAGTATCGTTTAGCTGTCGCGGAAGAAGACGACGAATTGTATATTGGGATGGCGCTCAAACCAACGTCAGTTGCCAGCTCCTCAGATTTTTTGGTTGTTGGAGCGGACTCTGGGTTGACGGCCCATATTGGGTTCCGTAGGAGCGGCACATCATTGGAGGTGTGGCGGTTTAGCGGGTCGACTTTCAACGGTTCACAATTGGGTGCGACCGCACTCCTCGCGTTCACGTTGAACACATGGGACTACTTTGAGTTTTACGTAAAGCTCGGCGACTCTCCGAACGGTTCGGTCATTGTACGAAAAAACGGTTCGAGTATCATAAGCTCCGGAGCTGCAGACACGAAAAATGCTGGTACTGATACCACATTCGATTTTGTGCGACTTGCGGGGACTGCGTCTGGCTCCTGGGTTATAGATGACCTGTATGTTGTGAACGCGTTAGGGACTGTGAATACTGCATGGTTAGGTGATGTTACAATCCAAACAATCCGACCGAATGGGAACGGAACATATTCCGAACTTGTCGGTTCAGATCTCGACTCGACCGATAACTACTTACACGTCGATGACACAACGTTAAGTGAAGTTGACTATGTTGGTTCCCCTACGAATGCAGCAAAGGACTCGTATGGGTTCGGTGACCTTACCGGCAGCGCAGCTGTCCTTGGCCTCATGTTACGTTTCGAAGGATGGAAAACTAACACTGGGGCGAAAAGCATTCGGGGTCGCACTCGAATTTCCGGCAACGATTATACTGGAGCAGATAAAACGTTAACGCAGCTTGGAGCATTCCATACGGAAACATGGGAGACCAGTCCACTTACTGCTGTGGCATGGACTGCGTCTGAGGTGAACGGAGCAGAGTTTGGTGTTGAGGTGCGACCATGACGGACGCTCGTGTTGGAATCCTTGACGTTGAGGTTGTTTCTGTACGTGATACGACGTCAGACGCAAGAGTTGGTGGAGTTGCTGTAGAATCCGTTTCGGGGACGGCTCCTCCTTCTGCCACAAATTGTAGGGTCGGGGTCCTTGTCGTTGAGGTGGCCGTGAGAGCAGTTCATGCTACGGCAAATCTGACTAGTATCCACCGGGCAGTTGTTATTCCATCTCCGGTGATCACAACGGTGGTCTCCGTGACAGACGGACCGACCCCCTCATTTATTCCACTGGTGTAACCTACCGATAATGTTATATGACCCAACGAAGAATTCGGAAAGCTAAAAGATCCACTGAAAAGCCGGAAATTGAAAAGCCGGAGACGACAAAAGATAGAGGTAATGACACTGTCGGGATCACGGACGCGATACTCGATGAAATCGACGAAGTGTTAGAAGTCAACGCAGAACAGTTCATTAAGCAGTACGTTCAGAAAGGGGGACAATAATGGGAATTCCACGACTCACGGTTGTTAGCCGTGCCGACTGGGGTGGCGGGGTTTGCACTGTCGGCTATGCCGTTCCTCACTCACAGTTCATTGGTGAGGTCATCCACCATGACGTGATCCCGTTCGACGGCAACGCAGCAGACGTTATCTCCGAGACGAAGAAACATGCGAAGGCGTTGAAGCGTTCGCGTCCTGACCTCGGTGGCGACTGGCCGTACTCGTGGGGGCTTGCTCCCGACTACTCCGACGATGATCATACGATCATCGTAGAAGGTCGCGGATGGCGACGAACTGGGGCACATACGTCGGGGTATAACTCGACGCGGTACGGGGTCGTGTTGTTCGGTAACTACGTCGCAGGTCAGATGAGGGTCACGCGCGGCCAGACCCGCGGGGCGCGGTACCTCGGAGCGTGGTTCGCTCAACCACTGGTCGCTCAACCGACGTTGTATCACCGGCAAATCAAGTCGACCGCATGTCCGGGCGAAGGCGGCATCGCGTTGTCGTTGTTTGCTCAGCCACCGTTTCTGCCGTCGGACGTGACGGTATTCTCTCCGGAGGTCCCTGCTGTGCCAGATACGTCACATATGTTCAATCCCCCTCTTGTGTTTCCTCCCGGTGTCGGCATGGTCGATTCGGTCAATGACCCGTTCGGAGGTGCGTGGGTGTTGCTCTCGGATGGGGGGATCATCACGACTGGAACTGCGCGCTTCTTCGGTGGCGTAAACGGTAAGCCGTATTTTTTCGATCATGGTGGAGTGCCGACGAAACTTGTGCCGTTCATCGACGCGAATGGTCGCGACCGATATCTGATTCGCGATCAGCATGGGCACGACTACGGGCACGACGGGTTCTGAAATGAATGAGAGCGGGGTCGTGTCGGTGTCGACGTTCGGCCGCGACCGTCGTCGATGTTCCCGTCGCGGTCACGCAATCGGCCCCGACCTCGGAGATGAGACGATGACAAGAAATTTGGGGTGGATAGGTTTAGCGGCATTTGTTATAATCTACGACGTGTGGGCGGTACTGACAGAAGCCGAAACTCTGACCGGTGGGTTCATCCGCTGGCTCCGGAACCCGGTCACGCGTGGTCCCCTCGTGGCCGTATGGTCTATTGTAACATTGCATCTCTTTGACCTACTCCCCCGTCAGATAGATCCCTTTTCTCACGGTTTGCGCATGATGCGTGTGGTAACCAAAAGACGTGGTTGACTCCGACGAACTGTCGGGGTACGATTTGGGTCTGCGCAGATACTAATATTAACCTACAGGGGTAACTGGATGAACGAGGATGCAAAGGGGGATGACTTCTGTTTCGCCGATGGAAGCCTATCCTTGGCGGCGATCCTCAGACGTATCCGGGAGCAACGAAATTTCTCGGCGCGCGCGCTGTCTCTCCGTGCCAATTTGTCTCCCTCCTATGTGGGGAAATTGGAATCTGGGGAGATGGAACCCAGCCTGAGAACTTTCACGGCTTTATGCCGGGCGTTGGGCCTCTCACCCCGGGAAATTCTTTTCTGTGCCTTATGGGCTGGCCAGGATGAACGCCCATAAGGCACAGAAGGGTTTCTGACTACAATTTGTCTCACCCCTATGATATTATCAACCTAACCTTAAAATCTCATAGGAGAATAAAAAATGGACGCTCGAATGCGGGTCTCCGCGTCTCGAATAAATACGTGGATGACATGTCCACTCCAAGCCCGATTCACCTACATAGATAGACTCCCCCGACAGACAAACGCCTACGCAACATTCGGATCCTGTGTCCACCATGCACTCGAACATTACAATACGTCCGGGGGGGACCTTGCCAGTACCGTAAAACTCTTCGAAGATATTTGGGACTCCCCCGAGAAGATTGGGAGCCCGATTGAAATCTGGCCCCCCAATCTTTCTTACACGGGGGGACTCCAACGCGGCAAAGACATGTTGCGCGGCTACCACGAAAAGTTGGGGTGGGCGGAACGGACAATGATAGCCGCGGAACATTCATTCCTTGTTCCGTTCGGATCATACGAAATACAAGGCATTGTTGACCTCGTCGAAACACAGAAATCTGGGCGAGGGAAAAACACTGTCAAAGTTATAGATTACAAAACAAATAAACGCATGCCATACCGTGACACCCTCCGTCTAAATGTCCAAATGACCTGTTATGACTGGGCGGTCAGACAGAAAGAGTTTTGGGTGGGTAATGGACCAGATTTTCCACCCATGCCAAACGGAGAGTATTGGTGGGAGATGCTGAAAAGTCTCCCAATGCGCACCTTCTGGTATCACTTAGAAAACCAACGTGAACTAGATGCGGGCAGTCGAGACGAACAAGATTACAAACGTCTCTACCGTGTCTGCCAAATGATGGAACGCGCCGAGAAGTTCAACGTGTTCGTCCCGACCATTTCCGCAGAAAGTTGTTTGCTATGCAGCTTTACAAAAGAATGCGGAATACCAGTAGAACAATTCGACAATAACGAAGATGATTGGATCTAAAATATGCCTATAGAAACGAAAATTACCGGGTTGTCAGAGTACGGTCATTACATGAAGGCCTTGTTCTGTGGAGATGCGGGAAGCGGGAAAACGCTAATTTCGAGTACGTTCCCGAACCCGTTTTATATTTCTGCCGAGGGTGGATTGATGTCTATCGCCCGCAGATTTATTCCCTATACAGAACTGCAATCGTCTCAAGATCTGAAAGAACTGTTAACGATTCTTCGTCAACCTCCAACGGTCCGTGCCAAGATGTTGGGGGCACCATCGTCGAGGATTGATACGGTAGTGTTGGATACAATCGACGAGATCCAAAAGATATTCATGAAGGAACGTATAAAGACGAAGAAAGATGAATCGTTTTCATTCAAAGATTATGGGTGGCTCAAGGAACAGATGGAGGGTGCCATCCGCGCTTTCCGCAATTTGGACATGAACGTTATCCTCACTGCCCATATTAAAGAACAAAAAGATGAGGAGACTGGTAGGGTTACGTTCAAACCGGGGATGGCTGGGCAGGTTTCAGATTGGATCCCAAGTGCAGTCGATCTTGCTTTCCTCTTGACTTCCAGAACCGTTAATGACATTGTGGATGGGAAAGCGCAAACTATCGTACAGCGTTTCATGCAAACATACCCGGATCCTCAACATCCGTGGGTCAAGGATCGTTCCGGTCGTGTCTCTCAAGAATTCCCGATCAATTTCGAGGATGACTACGAGAGACTTTATGATCTGATTTATGCTGGACTGGATGAAGAATTCGCGGCGGCGAAAGCCGCGTCTATTGTCAAACTAAAAGCCATTGAGGGAGAACTTCGCGCTGATCCTTTCGCTGGTTCCAACCAGGTGGCAGATCAGGATATTGAGAAGTTTGCAGAAAGTCTACAAACCAAAACATAAGGAGGCCCGTGATGGGTGAACAGTTTGTGTTAACAGAATCCGAAGGGGGAGACTCGGGAGCCGACAAGGCGTGGACTCCGATTCCCGACAACACGTTTTTTGATGCGGAAGTTCTCAGTGTGGCTACCGTTAAGAAACCGTATAAGAGCAAAGATGACGGATCTGACGTGTACAGGGTTGAGTGGGAGTTCCAGATCACAGGAGAAGGCGAGTACAAATCGCGGAAGATCAAGGGCGAGACCTCCAAGGCATTTGTTAAACATCCTGATTGTAAGTTGTTCATGTGGGTGCAATCGACGTTTGGTAAAGAACTCCCCAGTGGGTTCCAGTTTAACACCGAAACACTTGTTGGAGTTGCGTGCCGTATCCATGTGGAATGCAAACAAGGCGGAGAGAAGCGAGACAAACCTGGTGAGTATTGGATTAACAACAGGGTGAAAGATGTGTTGTCCGCTTCGAAGGTCCCTGTAGGGTCCGCATACGCGGAAGAGGAGTCTTTTTGAGCCGGGATTCCGGTCCGTCGGGGAACGACCTTTAACTTATGACACCGGGAGGTTGAGGGAAAGCGACGGACTACCTCAACCTTATTTTCAGAGAGGCTAACGTTGGAAGATGTAATCGGCTACTTGGATTCAAAAGGTCTCCACACAAAACCCGCAGGGAAGAACAATGTTCATCTTGCTTGCTTCTATTGCGATGAGGCAGATGCAAAACGGGGGAGACTGTACATAAATATTGATCCTGACGCAAACATTCCCGGACTTCACCAATGTCATTTGTGTGGGGAAAAAGGGTCACTGGTTAAAATCAAACGTCATTTTGGTGATGACGTCGGCAAAGGATCTGATGTTGGCGAAGAGCATTTCGATCTGTTGAAGACAGCAGCCGACTATTTTCATTCCAACCTGAGTACCGTCCCCCAAGTTGTCAATTGGCTTCAGGCTGATCGCGGTTTCACTGATTCGACGATCAAGAAACATCGGTTGGGTTGGGGTGACCCAACGGCGATCCCCTATTTGAAATCAAAGGGATACTCTGAAGATCGGATCATCTCCGCCGGGCTCCTCGACAAATATCAACGTCCGTTCTACGACGACGTTGTGACGATTCCTTATTTTATCGGCGATGTTTGTGTTGGTATCCGAGAGAAGAAGCTGGGCGGGAAATATCGGCAGCCGCATGGTTGGACTCAACGAATCTATAACGTAGATGCCGTCTATAATAATAGTCAACTCTCCGATGTTGTTGTCACGGAAGGAGAGTTTGATTGTCTTATTAGTGAACAGCTTGGATACGTGAGCGTAGGTGTCCCTGGAGCGACGCAATGGCAGGACAGTTGGAACGTCTATTTTAAGGACGTTAAACGGGTCTGGGTTGTATTCGACAACGATGACGCAGGCCGGAAAGGCGCAGAGAAAATCCGGGAGTCGTTAGGTCCGAAAGTTAAGATAGCGAACATGCCTCCTGGTCCGTCAGGGGATGATGACGATGGAAACGACGTTTCTGCTTGGATCGTTGAACAGTCCCATGATGCCGTTGACTTTGCGCAACATCTTCGGCAGAGAAAAGAGAGTTTAATCCTCACGGTTGATGACGCAGTCGACGAATGGCGATCCGTGCAGGGGGCGACAGGGTTGAAGTTCGGTTATGAACGTCTCGATACGCTCATTAACCCTGGGTTGCTGATCGGGCAGGTATGTGTTGTGCTTGCAAAAACTGGTTCTGGTAAACAGGAACCCGTTGATAGTGATATTCCTACACCGTCCGGGTTCCGAAAGATGGGGGACCTTTGTGTTGGGGATGTCGTATTTGGTGCGGATGGTAAACCGACCAGAGTTCTGGGCGTTTACCCGCAGGGTGTGCATCCTATTTTTAGGTTGACGTTTAGTGATGGGACGTCCGCTGAGTCGGGGGGGGAACATTTATGGTCTGTGCTCGAACGAAGCGGGAGGAAACGTGAGTGGCGTTCGAGTGTGCTCACTACCTTAGAACTTTTGGGGAATGGTTTACGTCACGAGAACGGGAAAGAGTGGCGGTATACGATTCCTCTAGTTGCACCAATAGAATACCCTCACGTGGATTTACCCATTGGTCCTTATACGTTGGGCTATTTGATCTCTAATGGCAGCTTTATTCCTTCATCGTATGGCTATTTGATCTCTAATGGCAGCTTTATTCCTTCATCGTATTTGTTGGCGTCGAAGGAGCAAAGAACAGATTTGTTACATGGAATGTTCGATGGAGGGACGATTGTTCGGAGATCATCTAATGTTGTCGACTATTGTACTTCTTCTCACTCTTTGGCCCACGATGTGGTTGAGTTGGTTTCCTCACTTGGAGGGACGGCTTGTCAACGTTGGACAAACCGAGACGGAATAGAAGAGTGCCAGATATCCATCATGCTCCCGGAGACTCCTTCGTTCTGGAAAAGACAAAGGAGGTTCCCTCGTCGTTCTATTGTGGCGATAGAATATAGCCGCCATGCTGAAGCGCAATGTTTAAGGGTGGAAGCGGAAGACTCCCTGTATGTCACGGGCCATCATTATGTTGTCACTCACAACACGTTATGGTTGTTGAATGCTATGCAACGTATGTCTATGGTCCCGGGGCAGGAAGAGTTCACGTTTCTGCTCTGCTCTTTAGAGCAGACTAGGGGAGATTGGTTCGAGCGCGCCCAACGTATTTTCGCATTTTCGAATATGAATCTTGCCCCGTTGTCTTCTGATCCGAAAGAGTTGGAACGTTTCGATAGAACGATTTTGGATGCTACCCGGAACTATTGGTCTAATCGTTTGTTGTTGACTGATAAGAACAGGATTGGGTTGGCTGAACTTTACGAAACGTTAGATGATTACAAAGACATGTTTGGTCGTCCTCCCGATTGTATCGCTATCGACTATTTGGGCTATATGGCCAGGTCTTCTCCAGGTAAGGACAAATATGAGAAAACAAGTGAGGCGATCATGGCGGTGAAGGAGTTGGCTAAGGAGATTCGGGTCCCTATCCTTTTGCCTCATCAGGTTTCTCGTGGTGCCCAGTTCGGTCAACGATTCGACAGTGATAGCGCGAGGGACAGCGGGGCAGTCGAAGAAACCGCCGATTTTGTGTTCTCGATCTATAACCCTGATCATGGGAAAGATCCTTCTGACCCGAAGACAGGGAAACTTAGATGCGAAATTTTGAAGAGTCGACATGGGGGCCGTGGCTATCCGCTGTATTACCAGTTTGCCCCTTATACATTGGCGTTCGTCCCGGAGGGGAATCCGGCTGAGGAACGCATGGCACTCAATGAACTCAAATGGGGGAACGTGCCTTGGCAGGTAGCGATGCATTCGCATCGGACGGGGATAGGTCCGTTTTAGTAAATGTAATGGATTCGAAAATACGTGAGGGGCTTTGGGGTTTAGGGCACCTTCGTCTGGCCGTGGACACAAGATGATTGGCTAGTAATCCGATTCTGACTTACACGCATTTTTCGGAGAGGTCACATGGGTTCTTCTACTTCTAGTTTTGGGGTTAGTGGTCGCGAGTCTCACGATTCGTCGGCTTTCTACGCCCGATTTGAATCCAATGAACAACAGTCGTTGTCTCCTATTGGCCCCATCGGTCTTGAAAGTTCTTTGTTTGTTGGGGATTCTCGACATATGAGAGAGATCCCCGATAACAGCATTTCTCTTGTGGTGACATCCCCGCCGTACAACGCGGGGAAAGATTACGAAAGTACAGTTGTATCTTTCGACGATTATCTGGATTTGTTAGTAGATGCGTTCAGGGAGTGTTATCGTGTGTTGCAACCCGGCGGACGTATTGCTATAAACGTAGCGAACCTCGGCAGAAAACCGTATGTTCCTCTCACCATGTACGTGGATGCTATCTGCCATGACATTGGGTTTCTGCCGAGAGGTCAGATTATTTGGGTGAAGGGAAAGGGTGCATCTGGGAGTTGTGCGTGGGGGACGTTTCAGTCTGCCAAAAACCCTGTGTTCCGTGATCTGCATGAGTATGTGATGGTCTACTGTAAGGAAAGTTTCGGACTGGTATCTAAGGGGGAATCGACTATCACTAAGGAAGAGTTTTTAGAGTATACGTTAAGTGTCTGGAATGTCAGTCCGGTGTCGGCGAAGCGTATTGGGCATCCTGCCCCGTTTCCTGTGGAGATACCGCGACGGTTGATCAAATTGTTCACTTATCGTGGGGATTATGTTCTTGATCCGTTTATGGGGTCGGGGTCGACGGCTATTGCCGCTTTGGATACGGACCGGAAGTATATAGGGTACGACTTGGAAGAAAGCTACATTGGGGTGGCCGAAACGCGTGTTGCCCAATGGAAGGATGAACGTGGGATATTGTGAGCTTCTTGCGGAAGGTGACGTGCATGACCCAGAGGGGTTGGCTCGTTACATTCAGCAAATTACGGGTACGCCGTGGCCAACTTTGGAGGATATGATCCTCTTGAAAAAGAAGTGCAAAGAGTTTTTTGAACTTTACCCTCATGTGGATTATGTGACTTTATGCCATGTTGCCAATTGGGCGAAACGTAAGAAGAAAAGGTTCTCTAATGTGTGGAAATGTGTGGATGCTTATCGTTGGGCATGGGAAGATGGGGCTATCCCAGAGATAGCCAATAATTGCGATAGGCAGACGGAGAGACTGATTGGTGATGCTCTCTCGGTTGAAACTGACGAGTTGTGGCGGAATGCTTTGATATCTACAGAGGACGGTAACGTACGAAAGGACCTTGTTGAAAGATGGCTTATAAGAAGGAAACCGGTTGTGATGCGGTAATTGTACCGTTTCCTAATAGGCAACCTGTGTCCCCTCCTCGCATTTGCACTAATTGTGAGAACGTATTTATGGGAACTAAAGGGTTATTTTGTGGTGTGTTCCGAGAAGTGATCGTATTTGACACGGAAGCCGAGGAGTGCGAATGGTACAAACCTTAGAAGGAGAAGAGCTTATGTTAACTGTAACGACTGATAGAGGATTGATTAAGGGGTGGCTTCGTTCGAAGAGGGTTACGTTATGGTCCGATTGGGCTATTATCCACCCTGATAGTATGGAAATCGCAGTCGATTGGTTTGTCAAGGAAATGTCAGATTTGTCGGCTTACGTGGCGGAATGTGAGCACAGCGATGATAGGGACTGAGATCCATTGTGTGGCCTCTGAAGGACCTGGGTCGCCGACGTCGGACCCAGGTCACTTACCACCCCCGCTGACTGACCCTGTGGCTGATGGTGGGGGTCAGGGGATGCAGCAGCTCCCTGGAGTGGACATTGATTTCCATGAGGGTCGCGTTGTTGGACTAATCGATCTTCGATCCCATGAGATGCAAGAAGTGTTGTACAACGGTCGGATTGTTCTTGTCCTCGTCGCAGATGTCGGATCTGTCATGATTTCGGACACGAAGGGTGGAGATACGAAAGCCCGGTGGACTTTTAAGACGGTTGACGCCGCTCTAGTTCGTTCTCCTGAACTTAAACGTCATTTAGCGTCCTGTTTGTGCCTAGACGGGGTTGATGAGTCCTCACTTCTTCCAAAAGGGGAAGTACTTCTTCCAAAAGGGGAAGTATATGAGGAAAACGCTAGTTATCTTTCCGAGAAAGATGCAACATCTACTCCAATCTACGACCAACCTGCACTTACGGGAAAAATCCCTGTTTTGTCCTCGGACGGCATCCAGACGCCACCACCGTACAAAACGTACGGTGAGGTTTCTGTCACCGTACGTGATCTAACCGTAGACGATGATGTTCTCGCTAATTTTCTTCAAGAAGAGGTCAGTCGTGGTGTACGATAGCGACGTTGCAGTACAATCGGTTTCGTTCAGACCCGACGGCATCGTTGAATTGACCTACGCTGAACAACGAGACGTTGGAGATTCTATAACGTTAGTGAAAACCCTCATGTTCACAGAAGATAGTGCTTCGGATGAAGTGTCCATCGTGTTGGATGGACTACGCGAACTGGTTGATGTCGTGTTGCAAGTCCAGCGAGAAGATCGGATAAAAATTGCGGGACGTTGATTGGAAAAATAGCGCAGCCTGCCGTTCTGACGTACCAGGAGCCCACACCCATCTATTTTTTGTTGACTCCGGTCGAGAACGCGGGACGATCGCACAAGCCAAACTGGTCTGTGCTGGTTGCATTGTACGCTCCGAGTGTTTGTCCTACGCCCAACGATATGGTATCCACGATGGCATTTGGGGTGGTCTCACCGAACGCGAACGTCATCTAGCTAAACGTAATCTAGCTAAACGTAATAGAAAGAAGGATTTGAATGAGTCTGTATCTAAGCGGCCCGATGAGAGGGTTCCCCCTTCACAACTACCCGCTGTTCAATGAGGTAGCCAACAAGTTGAGACAACAAGGATACGAGGTTGTTAACCCGGCAGAGATATCAACAGAAGGGGTCCCTCGCGAAACGTGCATGTTGAGAGACCTGAAAGTTCTTCTCGGATGTGAATCGGTTGCCGTGCTCCCAGGTTGGGAAATGTCCCCCGGGGCGGGAGTTGAGGTTGCTACAGCGTGGGCGCTAAACAAACCGTTGTTCGATGTTCGGTTTACGGACGGTCAGCCGTTTCTTAGTCCTTCGTCAGCTACCGGTGTGATAATACCTCGCGAAACCCAATATTATGAGAAGGTACCTCTCGTTGGTTTCTGCGGATACGCCCAGGTCGGTAAAGATACTGCAGCGCAACCTATGGTGGAAAATGGGTGGACGCGAGTTGGTTTCGCTGACCTCCTGAAAGAAATGTTGTTGGCGTTGGATCCTTTGATAAGCGAAAACGTTCGTTTGGTTAGGGTTATCAATGATGTTGGGTGGGATAGAGCAAAAGGGACAGTTCGTGAAGTTAGGTTATTGCTTCAACGTTTGGGATCTGAGGGCATACGGAATACTATCGACTCGAATCTTCTGGTCGCTATGGGGGAACGTAAAATTGAGGCGATAAATGGTCCTGTCGTGATTTCCGATTGCCGTTTCCCGAACGAGTTACAGATGATACGTCGTCGGGGTGGTAAGATTATTTGGGTTAACCGACCAGGGTTTGTTGCGATGAATGGTCATGTTTCGGAGAATTCGGTTGGCCCCGACGATTGCGATTTGGTGATCGCTAACGATGGTTCGGTGGAACGCTTGAGGGTGAAGGTATATGAGTCGTTGATGCAGATTGTTCCATCGGCCACAATGTATGTATAATATGACACGACCGCACTGTCATGGTGGGAAACTACTCTGAGGCATGGGAAAAGTTCGTTGTAGCTCATGTAGAGACTACTATGCTAAAGAATCCATGTATCGTTTTGGGTTGGGTGGATTAGGAGGCGTGTGTTCTCCTTCTTGTTTCGATGCGTGGACGAACAAATACAGGGAGAAACAAAAACGTAGACAGGTGCATCGCGTCCAAAAGTATAGTGGGCGACGTATCCCTGGCAATTGTAGGGATACTGTTAGACGTCGAGATCGCGATAAGTGTCGTTGGTGCGGCACAACAGGTACCGATGTGAATGCACTGAATCTTCATCATGTCAGGTACCGTAGCGAGGGGGGACCGGACACTCCCCGGAATCTTCTGACGTTATGTTTCAATTGCCATAAGAAAACGCACACCAATAAACGGAAGTATCAGCCGGTGATGGTGACGTTGTTGTTTTTGTATTATGAGCAGAACGTTGAGGTCACGGTTGAGGGAAGTTTCCGTTGGATAGCGAAATCCCCGAAGTTGGTGGACGAGTCGCGAGAGTGGTCTAATGAGGTTCTTCGCCGAGGGTCGCGGTGGTAGATTGCTTGAAGACTTTCGCTTTTCGACGGTGCCCGCAGTGTGGCGGCTGGTTCGGGCCGCGCGCGCAGTGGGTCCGTGACGGTGATCCACGAGAGGCCTCGTGCCTCAAGTTCACGCACGATTTCGTCCGCCGTCTTGTTCATTTCGGAATCTCCTACTCCTGGGATACCACTGTACGTCGATGATGCAGTCACACCTTTCTGTCATCCACAATGATTTGTGAGAGTGCCACCACTGATTTGGTAAAGTGTGATGCCGCTTCGCCGAGTAGCTTTCTGTGTTCAGGGTATTCGTACGCTATCTGTCTGCATCGCTGTATATAGTCACCGGCGTCTTCTTCCATGCGCGCAATGATCCCCTTTGTTCGCAGATGGTGGAACACTTGCGCAGCACGAACTTTTATTCCGGTATCCGGGAGTATTTGGTGACATTTCCAACATGTCCGGTCGTATGGTTCTAACAGACCGAGTTTCCGTGCTCGTTTTACCCAACCGGCAGCGTTGGCTACGGATACTTTGTATTCTTGGGCTATGAGTGCGTTTGTTTTTCGGCCCTGGTTAGCGTACTGGCGATATTTATCGGCGATGGTTCTGTAAAACTGGTCGGTGTGCGCAGTTGGCATTGATCGTTCCTTCGTGGTAGGTCACCGGCATATCCCGAATCCAGTAGACCGATTCGAACCATTCAAGAATGCACCCATGGATTGACGAAGTGTGAGTTAGGTCACTACAACCGAGCCGAGAGTCCGTGCGGGGGGACAGTCAACGGCGTCATCTTCTGGGCACTCGAACTCGGGTGGAATGGCGCGAACGCGTATCCGGCGGTAGGCGATGTCAAAGCTCTCATCGTGGCCCTTTCGGAACTCCGTCGAGAAGGTCGGCCGGGAGCGCCAACGCAGCCGCCCGCAGGTCCGCATCGATGACATGCATCTCAGCAAGCTTGTCGAGCGCAAGATCCCATGTCTCATCCGACGACAGTTTCACCCGTGCCTCCTGCTCGACTGTCCGGCGTCCGTGATCTCCGAGTCCGGCCGCCTGAGAGACGGTCCGGTCGGCGAGCCAGAGCACAACCGCGATCTTCGACGCTTTCTGCTCGCGGCCGGCGAGAGCGTACTGGTTGCCACTCATCGGTCTGCCGTCTCGTACCGGACCGATTTGAGCCCCTGCTCACCCGTGTCGTTCCGGGTCGCACATGTGTCGCGTATCCGGCGCACGCCGCAATGTGTGCAGATCTCGTGGACGATGACGCCTCCAGGGTTCTGCGGGTGGGACGAGGGAGACTGCCAGTCGTGCTCACTGCGGAAGCCCTCGATTTCGATGCACACCGGCTCAGGCGGGTCGATCGTCACCGTTCCCGAGTCGCTCGCGCACGCTAGCTGCCACTCGCACCCGTCGCCCGTTTCCTCGTCCCATAGGGAGCACCACGACCACGTGCCGCTCGTCTCCATGTGTTTGAGCCCGTGGTCCGGGCACTGCACCTCCGCGTTGACGCTCACGTCAACCCACCTCGTTTCCAAGGAAACGTAGCTGCCGCGGTCCATCGCTGCCACTGCCAGCGCCAGCGCGGCCGATGCGCTCTCGGACTCGACTGCCCCGAGGTCGTAGCCGTCCTCGATGATTCGATATTTGGTCATTGTCCTGGTCCTTTCGTGGTGGCGGTGGTGGCGGTAGGTACGCCCGCCCAGTTTTCAGAGCACTATCCTTTCTACCTTCAACCCAAGATTTTGGGCGTAGTCGGCAGTCCAACCCGATCCATAAGTGGAGTCAGTGTTATGTTTGGACCAGCCATTGTTTTTGCTGCGCTTGTGGTCGCGAATGGCGAGCAGGTGCGTACAGTATTCGACTATTAGCATGTTCCTTGACTCGAACCCCACGGTCCCATCGTCTGGACGCCACCTTAGCGTTTGGGGGGAAAACACGAGAGTCTCGATCTCCATTTCCTTTGCCATTTCGACTCCGAGTTGATCGATTCCCTTTGCTCCACCCGAGATCACGATCTCTGGAGTAAATATCTCTAGTTTATGGAGGATGAGTTGACGTGCAATGTTGAGTGCCTCCGGGTGTGTGAACTTTGTGCTCCCGATGATCGCAAGTTTCATCCTTTCTGCACCATGGGATCATATTGACAACAGTAATCTAATAGTGTTCCGCCCCTCATAACCTCTGCGATACTTAACCATATAGGGACAATGTGGGTCCTATGCCCAATTGGGATATCAGATAGGTGATGATAGACCATGTTGCATCCAACATCTTCAAACAGTAGACGTTCACAATCGTCCATAGTGTTGCTTCCTGATGGCCAGCTGGGGATGGGAGTCGGCGGAAACGTATTTAACGGACATCAGCCCTTGTTTTCCCGTGTAGGTCGTGCGATAGGTGGCACAATAGGAACACACTTCGTTGACGGCGCCACTTTTTGGTGGCCGTAATGACAATACCCAGTCATGTTCGGCGTCGTGATCAGTGCATGGCGGTTCCGTTGGATCACATTGCACGGATTGCTCCTTTCATAGACCGCGAATCCCATTACAAACATGGGATACTATCGGATAGAACTCTTCGACTAATTCATCCACCCGAATTTCCAACTCCGAAGGAGACGGCAGTTCACCGAAATCAGATGCTATCCCTCGGATTATAAAATGAGATTCGATATGAGCCTTCCAGAACTGCAACCATAAAGCGAACGTTTCATCAGCGTATCCGTCTAATGTGGCGGTGAAAAGGGTTGGGCACAAAGGAAAGTGCCAGACGTTCTCGATAGGTTGTGGTAGTAGAATCCCAAACCGTTTGTGTGCCCCTGATAGGTCAATGTCGGGGCGTTGTAGGAAAAGTTCATCCCATGTGTCGGCAGCGAAAGTTATGACCTTACCGAATTCTTTGAACTCTCTAGTGAAAAATAGCTCCGTCTGTATCTCTTTGTCTATAGATGTGGTCAGGATGACGCCGACCCACAGAATCCATATGCGTCGTTATCGAGTTTGAACCCGGCGACTGGACCCCATTTGTCTTCAAAACTAGCGAATGCTTCCGTGAACTTGAGGTCCCCAAGATGCGCTTTTAGTAACGGGAGTTCCGGGTCGTTTCCATGTCTAAGGGCATTGAATATCATGTCCATAGTCCATCTTTGTGGCGCCGCACCACAATCGATCCATGTGTCTTTTTCGGCGATTGTGCCCGTATACCCTCCGTGGCCATACTCCCATCGTGCCTCCGTACGGGCAGATTGGAACGCTTTTTCCATCGATTCTGCACTTCCTACTACTACACAGAAGTCTTGGGCTCCCATGTCAAATCATCTCCGATCGGTTTGTTTGAGTGCTATGAGTATTTGCGGGACTCACGTCACGGTCGGAGTCGAGTGAGTCGGCTGTTGGACGTTCACGAATGTTGGAGTAAAGCAAGTCGTTTGCGACCTTCTCCAAATCGGGTGGGAGTATGAGACTAGCAGTGTTCGTAGATGATGAGCGGACTGGAACGATCGTTGCCTTGTACCCCGATTCTTCCATTGTTGCGCTGACAAGACGGCACTCGTCAAGATCGAATCCGATGATGTCTACATATTGGATATTCCGAGCTGCCAAATACTCATGTAAGGTTTGAGCAATCGGCCAATCTGTTCTTGTGGCACGAAGGCGAGCAGTGCTCGATGTCGATTGTGATTGTGAGAATACTGCATCGCTAAGATGTCCAAATCCTAGTAAATCTACATTTTGTGTTGATGGCAACAAGGTGCATACTACGAAATAGTCATCTTCGCTGTCCTCAAGGTATTCCAGAATATACCGAACATCAACCTCGTTGACTTCCGATTCGGGCACAATAATGATCAAAGCATTCAAGTTATCCATCTGGCTCCTCTCGTCGGATGTGGTTGGCTGTCATCGGCGCCACAGCTCCTTAACGGAGAGTGGCGGAACGCTGCGCTCATCTACGAGCCACGCCATCACTATCGCTGGCGCTTCGGTTCTGGTGGCACCTAGCACCTCCCAGGCGATGAGGATCGTGTCGTGACGCTCCGGGCGATGATCACTCACGCCGATTGCCGTCGCCCATCGGTGCTGCCGTTCTCGCCATTGGTAGTGGATGGTTACGTACAGGGTTACGTCCGGCGCTGTCATGGGCGGCATCTCGTTTCGGTTTGTGCGCTAGCCTCTGTCGGACAATCGGGCAGTATCCCGGGTCGTGGAGAAATGGTCCGATACTCATGGCGTGGCTCCTTGCTCATTCAGGTTTCTCCCGCCGAGCGAACACGAATCGACATCCCCCGTCGCAACCAGAGTTCTCGTCATGCAATCCTACGTACTCACCGAAACCGTGTCGCACTCGTTTGATCTCCTCCCAGTCGTCGGGACCAGTCCATCCCGCCTCGACCAACATCTCGGCGATCGCACATGACTGCACGAAGCAGAAGCAAGCCGCCCAATCATCAGAGTCGCAGGCCCCTGTCGAAGCGCATCCTTCAATAACGCGACCCGTGTAACCAAGCTCACGCCCACGTTCTGCTTCTGGCGCTTCGATTTCCAGAGAACAGCTCACAACACCGAAGATGAGATCTGTAAGACTGTAAGCCGTCACCACATCACCCGTACCATCAGCCATCGCAACGACACGACAACCGTCGCTCCGTTGCGATGCGCTCCGACTCGGGTCGGGTGCTTCGGACGCCAGACGTGCAGCACCATCGACGAGACGGTCAGTCAGGGCGGCAAGGCGTTCGATCTCATCGGCCGCTTCGAGCATCAGCAGCGGATTGCCAGGTTGGCCGCAGTCGTAAACGGCCCAGGCGCGTAGGCGTTCTACGAGGTTGCTCATTCGGGTTCCTCTCGATCGTCGTACGTCGCTACCCATGCGCACAATGCGCGCAATGCACGCACCTCGGCCGACAACGCGAGCATCTGCGATCGGACGGACTTCGTCGGCAGCGCATCGGTGTAAATCACGTAGCTCGGGTGGTGCTTCTGCGCGACGGCGCACCACTTGTCGATACGGTCGAGGTCTTCGTCGGCGCTCATTCGTGTGCCTCCCGTCGTATGAACACGCGGACCATCGACGTGTCGGACGGGACGCCCATCGGCAAATGGTCCTGGTAGATCGCTTCCGGCACGTACTCGTGTCCGTCGATCACGACTCCGAACGGTTCCCATTCGTCGGGCAACGTCACACCCGCCTCACGCAACCTGTCGGCAACAAAGCGAATCTCCCATTTGTCGGGTCCCATGTTGCTCTCGTCAACTTCGTTCATCGTGTCGGTGATGAGGTCTACGAGCGGGTCAGCCATTTCTCCCCTTTCGACTCTCAACACTCGACCACAACTCTTCATCCGCTTCAGTGGCTTCCATCCCGTTATCAACAACAATCTGTTTGTGACGAACAATTGAAGTTTCGTACTGGATAGCCAATTCCATCGTCTCTGTTCTCAAGTGCTCCAACATGTTAGGCAAGTTCCCAACAAACTCCCGTTGTCTGAGCATCCTGCATTCAAGGATCCGAGCGGTGCAAGCAGAAAGGAAACGAAGCGTTCCCCCTTTCCAATTCTCATGTCTCCGTTTCTTCTCCAAATACTCTTCCAAAGTAACCACTCCGTAGGACGATTTCAGGTCCGCTCGCCTAGCTCCAAGTTGAGACTCAGCAGAGTTCTTGATAGCCAGAAGGGCAAAGTACCATCGGTCCAGTACGTCAGGTTCACGCAAACGAGAGGAGATTGACTGAAGGATCTCTCGTGACTGCGGAGACTTAGACAAGTGATCTTTCCGTAGCTCTTGATCTACTACGAACTGGAACTCTTTGTCTTCCAATTCGTAGAGATCCCGGTTCAACGTCTTCAGGTCAAGGTCTGTTACTAGACTTGTCATGTGAATCCTTCGCTCGTGAGATTCCTCCGGCTGTGAGTTCACGGCCAGAGGGAGTATATTCGATAAGGGATTTTTGGAGTAAGAGCCGTTCGAGTTGAAGAAGAGTTGTTGCAGGATGTCCTAACGTCAACTCTAACGTTTTCTGTCCGGCTGCTCCCCCTAACCCTCTGATGGTTTGCAGGTATCGTACATGGTTGGCGGTGAGTCCATCATGGTCGACACGACAGAACGTCAGAATCCGTTCTGTCGTCAAAGTCTCCCCAACCGCGTCGATGTCGCGTGCGGCGAACACTAACCTTAGTGCATTCCGTGGCACTCCTCCGGCTGCTTGTCCGAGAACAATGGCAATATCGTGACTGATCGGGACCCCGACATTCTCTGCCATCCCGAGTACGATTTGTGCTAGTTCCTCATCTGTGTAATCTATGAAATCGGGCCGGATGGGGAACCTGTCTAATAGGGGGGCAATAATTTTCCCACGTTCGGTGGTGGCTCCGATAATGGTTAGTTCTGGTATCAATGTGATTCGTCCCCGATTATCTTGTACGTATGATTCGCTCACCACCGTGAGTAGTTGTTCTTGTCTGGATCGTGTGAGTGTATGAATTTCGTCGAGGAAGAGAATCCCTCCTTCGAAGTTCCGGAGAGCGTTGAGTAATGCCCGTTCGGTGAGGGGCATTGTGAGCATTGTGACTTGAGCTTGACATTTGTGACCAATGATAGTAGCGAGTGACGTTTTCCCAAATCCTGGGGGTCCTATGAACAGGATTGGGTCTAATGGCCGTTGGTGTTGTATTGCTGCTTCGATGTGTACGTCAAGTATGTGTTTCAGGTGTGTTTGCCCGATGAATTGGTCCCATGTTTTAGGTCTGAGATTGACTACCTCAGGATTCGTCATGTAAGATCTTTCCGTTGTTCTCGACGTTTGTGGTATTCTTCATCGGCGAGTGTTGCCATCAGGTCGTCGTCGCTGAGGACGCAATGATCGCACTCTGGGCATCGCAGTGGCTCACGCCAGTACGGCACCACAATCTCTCCGCATGAAGCGCACTCAGTGTTGCTCACGTCACTCCTTTATATCGGGCGATCGTTGGCTACGAAAGCAATGGCATCGAGTCGTCCAAAAATGCGAACCTTTTGCGAAATGTGACCATGTGCATCATAGAACCCGCGGCAGATTGGGCCGGTTGCGTTGTCCTCATCGTCAGTGTTGTCGGACTCCATTGTTTCATGACACATGATGAACAATTGTTTGGAGTAACACTCTGCTACCATACTGGCAACACGACCGGGCCGTAGGTGCATGAGGTTACCTGGACGGAAGATACACGTTCCACACTGTTCCGCAAGAACAGCCAACTTGCCGGTATCGGTGTACTCTTTCATGGGTCCGCTCGGACCCATCCGACACTTTGCCACTCGACGGCGGCGGCGGCATAGTCGTCGCCAACCTCTGACAAGACGTCATTCTGGCCGACGATCACGAGGCGCAGTTCGTCCATGTCGTGAGCGAGTTCACTCATCCTGGCCACATCGCGCGATGCTGTAGCTTCGACCATGTCGGCAGACATCAAGAACCCGGAGGACATCGACCCGAAGAGGTCGCCACTAGCTCCGATCAGCGCATCGGCAGCCTCGATCGCGTTGAGACACTCTGCTGCGATCTGCTGGAGTTCGATCTCCTCCGGCAGCACCGGCGGGTCCTCCTCCCCCCCCGAACCACACGCGGCCAACACTGCAGCTAGTGACACAACCAACACCTTCGCTAATAGGTTCCGCTTGAGTTGTTCTACCATTTTACTCCTTTGTCAACTAACGGTTTATATATTCGCGACTGGCGTCGCTGCCTACGACGTCGCCGCATCGTATCGCACCGAGTCGAGGCCCTGCTCTCCGGTGTCGCGCCGTTGCGCCCAGGTGTCGCGTATGCGGCGGACGCCGCAGTCACAGATCTCGTGGACGATGACACCGCCACCGTTGCCCCACACTCCAGGGTTCTGTTCGAGCCCGCCGACGAGTGCGTGTGGGGCCTGCCAGTCGTGTCCCGTCCGGCCGGTGGTCGTGCACGGCGGCTCGGGCGGGTCGATCGTCACCGTGGCCGACGCGCTCGCGAGGTCGGCGGTCCAGTCGCAGTCATCGACCAGGCACCACGCCTCGGTCCAGCGTGTCTCGACCTTCTCGGGTCCGTGGTCCGGGCAGGGCGGCGCGACCTCGATAACGGTCACGTCGACCCACATTGTCTCGTCGCACGTGTATGTGCCGGGGTCGACGTCCTCGACCGCCAAGCGCAGCGCCTCCGCGACGCCGTCCGACTCGGCTACCTCGACCTCGGGGCCGTCATAGCCGTCCTCGATGATTCGGTATTTCGTCATGACACTGTCCTTTCGTCGTTGGCACCGAATTAGGTACCGCCCACCCTCGGGGCCTGGGCTCCGCGCTTGTAGGCTCGCCCTTCGGCGCTGTAGCACCAGTAAGTGTTGGTGGCCCACATCTTGTCGCCGACGAGGTCGACGATGAGCCGATCCTGGCCCCCATCCCTCACTGCCGCCTTCGCCTTTGCGCTTGTCAGCATGGCCTTTCGGCCCTCATCTGTTCGGCGGCGCGACGCAACAGTCCGGTGACTTCGGCTACGTCGGTTTGGCTATCGTTCCATGCGGACAGGCTGCAAGTGTCGGACGCTCCAAGTGCGTCGACAAGGGCGTCGTAGCCCTGGGAGACGTGGCTCCAGCCGCCGATGGGTGCCTCGTACCGCAGCGCCCCCATGAGGCAGTTCGGCCCTTCCCGTGGTCCCCACCTTCCGCGGCACCAGCCTGTCCGTTCGAGCCTGGTCGCGACAGAATCGAGGAGGTCCGCTGTGCGGGCGGCGTGCCTGTCGAGGGCCTCGGCGACCCGGCTTCTCTTCATGTTGTTCTCCGTTGTCATTTTAACCGTCGTTTCTTGAGTTCAAGAAGATACCCATGATATTCAGCGTGAAGATCCTTGCCATCATCGGTTGTTGGGTTGATCATCTCGTGACGTTCATGTAGTTGGCGCCGAGTGTCATTGAACCTTTGAAGCAATCGTAGGTCAGTTAATGTGGTTAGAACTATAGGAATGTTGGGGACCTCAACGTCAAGGATGTCCGTGAGTTGACGGAACATCTCGTCGAAGTCAAAATCGTCGTCTTGGGTAGTCATAGAGTCTTGCGCTTTCCGGATTGCAATTCCTTCAAAACGTCGAGTAGGGCAGAGCGCGCTTCGGGAACTTTACGGTTCAAGTAGGCGTTGCGTTGCTTCAACCGGGTTTCTGGTCCAACCCACCGAGTTTTAACGCCATTTTCCATCAGAATGTCTTTTACTGTCCGCCGGACATCTTTCCCATGTGCCCGTTCGATAAGGTCAAGCCATATAGAAACCCATTGAGGGGAATGGTAGGCCATGTCTCGGGGTGCAGCAGCGTGAGCGAGGAGGTGAAGTAAGTGAATCGAATTAAAGTAGTTGAATGGGATCCCCAGAATCGAGGTTGTGTTGATTTGACATAGGTCTCGCCGTCCGTCCCGACCCCATGGCACCGCACTTCTAAAAACTCGCCCGGGCATTCTTGTTGTCAGGAGTTGGTCTGCTTCTTCTAATTTCTTCCATCGTTTCAATCCCCGAAAATGCAGAAGCCATTTGTTGGCGTCGGCGTCGGTGGGGAATACGGTCCCCAATTCGTAGATTTTAGGGAGGGATATCTCTACTCGTTTAGCCATTGAATCGCGGGGCCGTGTCAAAGTGTCACATTCCTTTCTTCCCGTTCTTGCTCCGCTCATCCCAGATGCCGATAACGAAACCGAGGGTGTAGACGCCGAAAAATAGTCCAATCAGAAAAGGTTCGCTCATTCAGGTTTCTCCCGTCGTACGAACACGGGAACGGGTTCGTACTTGCAGGCAGCTCCTATGGCTTCGTCACCATCGAGGATTAGGATCCTGGTATCGGCTCCGGTCTGTTCGCCTTCTCGATGGACTCCCCATTGGTGCAGTCGGAATCCGCAATAACCCGCTACCTGCTCCCATTCGTCAGGCAATGTCACTCCTGCCTCACGTAACGCAGTAGCAACGAAGTGAGCGAGCCATGCATGTCCCTGGTTCACTGCGCCGGTTCGGTCCCAAGCGTTCAGACTGTCGTCGACGAGGATTACAAGACCGTCAGTCATGAGACCCTCTGGTTCGTTGTAACCCAGACAGACTGAACGTCTGCCTGCGCAAAATCTCCAACCGTGAATCCATCTCCTTCAATTCTTGTTCGAGTAGACCAGCGTAGTCTTTGGTTCGATTCGCCAATCGTTTTGCTTCACCAATCAACGAAGCGAAGCGATTGGGAGTTAATCGTCCCTGCTGTTTGATCTCGCGAATGTCTGACAACAGATGATCAATGGCGTCATTGGTGTCCGCTTCAATGGCTTTTCGTACCATCTTCCGTTGTTTCTCATTATCCACCAACGGCAATGAGTGACATTCACTTCCGCCCGGCAACCCGGACACGAAGAGTTCCAACGCTTCCACTTTATCCGCTCGATCTTCTGGAAGGAAATACACTCCGCCAGATGCCCGAGCTGCAGTTGCTCCCATTTCAAGGATCGTTGTCCGAATCCATTCGCGGATTGCATAATGGTTCAGGTTTCCGCGCCATCTATGAAACTCGGAAGTGATGTCCGACATCATAGCATGAGCGGTGGGGGCAGAGTTGGTATCGAACCATGTACCATCTTCTTGTTGCAACCATCGGAACCGGATAGCTCCGGTTGTTCGATCGAATTCAACATCAGAGATTTGTTGGTAGGACAGTTTCCTATTCTTCCCGTCGCGTTCTTCCATTACGATCCGTCGTGTGATAATGTCTTCGTTGCGTCCGGCTACATCCCGGACCATCCAGTTTTCAACAATTGAGTTAGCTGCATTCGTTTTCCTTTGTGCATCCGTAGTGACGCGACGGAACACATTGTGATCTCGTGGGAGGGCTGGGATGGTGCTCCCAAGTCCAGCTAAAGTGAGTTCTTTAACAACGTATTTGTGGTCGACCATTGTATCATCTGACACGGAGTACCACATGAGTCTTCCGAGCGACACATTTGAATCGATTTGTTGTTTCTGACGTTCAAGTATGTTGAGGGTCATTTTGCTCCTTTATGTTCATCTGGTTGGGTGGGCGTACAAAGATTTAGGATATCGAGAAGTATATCCACGATTTCTTGTTGGGCGTACATCCCGCGACCGCTAGTTTCTTGTAGTTTATCTGTGACGAATGTTGTGACGGTATCAGTCGTAGACATCTCCGTGACCTTCGAGTTCCAGTTGGAGGTTGCTTACTGGTCTACACCAGTCATTTAACCAGAGAGGTTTATGTCGAGGTGGTTTTCGCGTGTCGAGGATATATCCCCGAACAAACCACCTGTGCTTCGGGGTCGTAATGCTCAATTTTGCTTCATGGGTCGTCGGGCGGCCCCGCCAGTCGTCTAGGAATTCAGAAGCGAAATCTCCTCGGCGAACGAAACTCTCTAAGGTTTTGATCTCCTCGTCAGTTGCTGGCACAAAGAAGAATTCTCCATGTCGGGGGGAACCTTTCGGCACTTCTTCCGGGCGTAAGGATTCGTGTGCTTCTCGGACGGAAGTCACGCGATCGGGGAGGGCACAAATGAAATGATATTCTTCATCAATGCCCATAAGGAACGTATGCTCAAAGCTGGGGACATGAGCTTCGACGGTCGCCGCGACGCGTCGATCGATCGTCCCGGCGGGAGGGCGGCGAAGGTCGCCTATTACTTTATAGGTGGTGCCATTGGGGAGCCTCATCGGGAAATATTGCCCATTTCGTATTCTCCGACGGAAACTCCTGTCGGTTTCATCCTCGGCGCGCCAGCCTCCCGAGACCGACGACGACAACGATGAGATGTCTCGTACGACCGTATGTTCAGGTTCGTCTACATGAACGACAACTTGTCGATGTCGTTTGTCTCGTCCCGCAATCCTAACCGTAGAGTTCCCCAAATAGACATGGATACTCCCAGTCGAAACGGGAGTCTCTACAATTTCAAACATGAACACGTCCAAGTCGTCCTGATCTGGGCCGTCTCTCATTACTTTTGCTTTTATTCCTACGTCAACTAACGTCGAAACGAGCTGTTTAGCATCCATCGCTCACTCCTCTGGGTTTAGCCACTCGACGACACCTTCGTCTTCGTCTTCGTCGTCATTGTCGAGACTGACAAACCGGCACGATGGGTCTAGGCACTTACGGTGGAGCGTCCCTGCCAGCACTGACAGTTCCCATGGGCCGAAACGGCAGGTATGGTTGCTCACATGTCCCTCCAAAAAAGTTAGATGGCCCTGAAAATGGATCGGGCATCACGACCCGACGTAATAGACTTCACAGTCGCCACATTCCCATCACATAAAGTCCGCAACGGCTCCGCATGAAGAGTCATATCATGTATCCCATCCTGATTATCAATCAGGACACCATACACTTTGAACTCCAACTTTCGTTGCAGCTCCTTAAATTCCTTCATGAACTCATCAGAAATGGGAGCATAACCATCTGTGGCGAACACGATATCAGATCGTACCGCACCAAACTCGACATGTTCACGGTTCAGAATGTCTATAGCACACTTCAACGGAGACTCGAAGTTGGTGTTGTGAGTCACAGCCATACCTTCAGTAAGGAACAGGCCATGATCGTTATCGACTTTGATGCAGATAGCTTCACCTGGTTCCACTCGTTCTATCGAGATGATCGAACGGACAGTTTTACGTGCCTTCCAGACCTTCTTGTATCTCCGTCCAGCGATGGGTCCGGCTCGGAATGGGCAGACCTTATCGTTAAGTGAGATATCTACACTGTAGAGAGTCGTTCGATCTACAGTCGATCGAACCGGCAGTCTTCCTGGGCGGCTACTGATCCGAGCGAGCATCCCAAGGGAATGGGCTAGTTGTGCTACCCCATCGGCAAGTTTTTCTGAGATGGTAGAGTATACTACTCGACCCGGTTTGACGAAGAATCCATTGGAGTCCAAGAGTCCGGCGAAAAGTGCTCGTCTTTGACCAATGGACGCCCATAGATATTCATCCCGGATGTATTTGTCTGAGCGTAGAGAACCCCAAGCCCCAAGTCTATAGCCCTCTTGGTATGGGTCTACAGACAGGGAACGTTCCGGTAAAACCAGCGGTTGTGTGATGGGGATACGGAATTGCCACCCAGAGAACTTATGGGAACGTCGCAACCCGATCTCACGGATCTTGTTAACGTCAAGAGTTTCCCAACGATCCCGGTAAAATATGCCGGGACGGCTAACAGTCCATTTATGCGTCCCGTCGCAGACAACTTCGATCCCATCACTGAATGTGACTTTGTAAAGATCCAGTTCACCCTGCGGGAACACCCCAAGGACTTTGGCTGGTAACCCATCCGAACCAATCACCTGATCTCCGACATGGAGACTTGACATTGTAGCCCACCCGTTAGGGGTAGCAACCCGTTGATCCGCCCTTAGTGGTCCCCCACCGTAGAAAAACTCCATGAAGTCAACCACTTTTTGTGGGTCGATATGTTGCGTGTCGCGAAAGTCATCGACGCGTACCTGATTCGCAGACCCGAACTGGATACCATAAAATGACCGTTTCTGTTTCCGGGCACAATGCAATAGCGCCCCACCGATTGCTTTCGCCCACACTTCTCTTGGCCCCGACATTGAACCGGATCCATCATGGATATAGATGATCCCTCCATGAGCGATCTTCTCATATCCTTTCATCTCATATTGGAGAAGATTCCGTTCAGTGAAGTCTTTTAGGAATACGACTTCCATGTCGGGGTCATCAAGTTTTGCAAGTTCCGAAGGTAAAATCCTCGACGGGTCATTACCCAATTCGAGACCATAGATTTCTTCTTTGCTGTGAACGACTTTCCGTTTCTGTTCTGCTTGCATAAGCCGTTTAACCGCACCGAACAGCTTGGCCATCTGACGGAACTTGGGACTATTGATCCGTTGCGCTAACTCTAACCGTCTCTTCGCAGACAAGCGATGAAGTGTCCCGGGTTCCATTCCCCAAAGGTCGGCAGCATGAGCCATCGTTTCGAAATCTTCGGCGGCCTTTTCAAATCCCTGATTCAAAGCCTCCCGTGCGATCCCTTTTCCGGCATCCATGAGAGAATCAACTTCGAGTTCCGTTTCGTGCAAAGCTGTTTGTGCTTCGTTCAGGTTATTTTTTGCTTCATCCCGTGCGTCTTGTAACTCTTCACCTTCTTCACTTTCTTCATCGCCCTCATCATCGATCCATTCTTTCCAAATGTCCTCGATGGATTTCTGATCAGCTTCTGCTTGTGAGACTGCTTGCAACTTCTGCACTAATCCTTGTGCTGCTTTGAGTTGTTCTCCGAGCCGGTCGTACAGGATTTCCAGGTCGGGTTCCATTTTCTCGAACGCTAATGCAGATCCGACATCGTCGCCTTGAGTCCACCTTCTGAGGCTCTGATATGAAACAAGTTCTTCCGCTTCCCCGTTTACCATCCGGTTGATCCGTCGCGTTGGACGGATCTCCTTATCGGGCAGGAACTCTGGGTCTACTTTCCAAAGCATCCAATACATATCTCCGGCTTCGTCATATCCGACATCTCCGGCTATCGTGTCAACAAGTTTCTGCCGGGACGCGGGTAGTTCCGGCATACTTTCCAGCATCTTGTGAAAGTCTCGGAGATCCCAACGGTTGTTTTCAACTGTGTAACGGGAAAGGGCTTCTTCGGGATCTCGGGGTTTGTGCCTTTTGTCGGGATGCCTGTTTAGTATCTGATCAAGGATACTTTCATCTCGGTCTTTCTTTTCGCCGGTCATTGTCCTCCGATCGCGGCTTCGTCCAATTCTGCTTCGGTGGTATTGAACAGGTGTTTCAACAGTCGACGAGTCACGGACAGCAACGACGTTTTACACTCTTGGAATTTTGATGACCTTCGTTTGGAGTTGGCTTTCGTCATCGCCGCGTCCAGTTTATTCAGGTCGTTACGGGCATCCTCGACCCGGGTATGCAACTCCACTCCCTTACGGGAGAGTACGTCCGGGTCGATGGTGTTATCTCGTAATGTTTTGTCGAGTTCATCTCCGATTTGTCGGATTGCTGAAAGAAGCTCTAACGCTTCCTGATCGAACGGGTTCGCCAAGGTCAACATTTTCTTTTCAACCTCAGGGAAATCTTTCGGATCGTCCCATAACACGTGCATCAAAGGGCGAATATGTTCAATGTCGGCTACCGTTTCACCGTCGAGCCATGCGGCTGCTTTGATCACGGAGAGCGAGTTAGCAAACCGTCGATCCGTAGGGTATATGTCCGCGGAGGCAAGGTCGGCTCGTACCTCTTGTAGAGCGTCGAAGATCTCTTGTCCGAGATTAACTTGCATTGCCTCATTGTGAGCCTGTTCGATCTCGGGGAATGTTAAAATCTTCTCTGGAGTGGAGTGTCCTTTTGAGACCATCTTCAACATTTTCTCGAAGTTAGCTGCTTCTACAATCGGATTCACATACAGTCTGAATGTGACACGGTCGTAGATGGCGTTCAGCTCTTCACCTTCAGGGAGTTCATTAGATGCCATGAACACTGACCATAACGGAATCAGATTTACTTGACTGTCATTTCGGAACAGCCGTTCGTTCGTTGCCATCAGCAAAGCGTTCAGGATCGCCGAGTTTGCCTTCCAGATCTCGTCTAGGAAAGCGAACCTTGATTCGGGCAGGTATCCTTTAGTTCGGAACACATACCGGGAACCGGAAGGGTCTTTCAATGCCATCAGGTCAAGAGGTCCGAACACTTCTTCTCGGGTCGTTTGACGCATCATGAGGATCTCGAAATAGTCTCCGGGTGGCAGATCCAGATGTTCTTGGAAGTTACGGATCGCCATTGACTTTGCAATTCCGGGCGTCCCAAGGAAAAACAGGTGAGTTTTTGCGATCACGGATAGGATTAGTAGATCGATTGCCGGGTCACGTTCCACGAGATGAGTTTTCATCGAATCGCGGACCTGTGCAAACTTACTTTGTAATGTTGCGGTCACTGCGTCCTTTCCTAAATGCTGTAGTCATTAACGGATGCTACGACTTTCGTTCCGACTTTCATCTGATCGGCAGTACATTCGTCTGGTGTTTTATCTGTCCGCCATCTTAAGAACCTGGGCTGGTATAGTCGTCCTCCTGCTCCTACATACAGATATTTCACTTCGATTACGTCGCCAGGTTTGGCTTGCTCCAAGTTTTTCTCGGTGAAGGTAACGGAACCTATGTCCATTAGCTCTCCTGTGTCATCATGTACACCGACAGCGCATGAACGTTTCCCTTCTCGCCACGTTTCGAGGATAACTACGTCTATGGTGGCCGTCAGTTTGTATTTGAGAACATTTTTCGATCTTAAACCTTCTGCGTAGGACGCATGACGGTTTTTGACCATGACACCTTCACCGTTGTTGGCTATCACCCATTGGAGTAGAGCCGCTTTATCGTGGGCAGTTCGCGTCTGAGGGAGGAGACGAACATGGGGGGAGTCTAACATGGTTTTATGGGCGAGTTCTAAACACTCGCGTCTGGTTTCAAGTGGGGTAGATGGTCCGATCGTGTTGTCGGGTGCGTAGACAAGATCGAAGATCCATAAGGTGCCTTCGCAGTATTCTCCATCAAAAACCCAATGACCGCCCGTTTTGTGGTGAAAGGAGTTGGCGAGTCCGGCGGGTGTTGTTATGATCTCTCCCCGCCGATTAACTGCCCTTATTGTATTGTCGTCGATTATGATACCTAATCGGATCCCGTCGACTTTCTGATCCCACCACCATTCGTCGTCGTGGAGTGTGGAGATGAGTTCTTGATCTGTGGTCATGTTTTCAGCTAATTGTGGTCTAAATGTGCGTGTCGCGTGAGTCATTCGGCCCTCATCTGTTCGGCCGACGCAACGGTCCGGTGACTTCGGCTACGTCGGTTTGGCTATCGTGGCCAGCTCGGGGTCTGCGAGGCTGCGGTCGTTCTCGCTCAGTTGGGCGCACAACTTGGCCCAGCCGATCGAGGTAGCGAACGGTCGTCGGTCGTCGGTCGTCTTCTCGTGTAGCTCCCACGCGATCCGGGTTGTCTCTGTGAGCAGGGACCGGAGGTTCGCCAAATGCTCGCGGAGGCCGTCGACGGATACGCGCAGCAAGAACTCGGCCGCTTCGGTGCGACGTTCGAGTTCCTCAATCTCGGCGGCCGCGTCGAGCAACAACGGGGCGAAAAGCAGCAACGTCTCCCCGATCGTCGACGAGGAGGTCGCACCGGACCCTTTGGACGTATCGCGGCCGCTGATCTCGATCAGTTTCATTAGTCGTTTTGCGGTGTCACTCATGGTTGTCATTTGACAGGTCGTTCATCAGGTCTAATAGTTGAGTTTTCTGTGATTGGCGTTGATATTGACGTTTAATCTGCTCCATCCGGTTTTGCACTGTTGTCTTGGATTGTTCTAGACACGCCGCGATATGTTTACATTCGAATCGCACGTTTTCGTCTCTGTTATTTTCACGGGCCGCTTTCACCAATTTGTTTCTCGATGTGGCCCAATGGACGCATGTGCATCGCGGGACTGACAGATCTACATTGTAAACGGTATCAATGATTGTTCCTGAACGAACTCTGAAAATCATTGGGGCGAGTTCCTCAACTTCCATGATTCTCCTTTCTACTCCTCCGTGTCGTCGAGTATGCCATCGTCCTTTTTGAGAGCTTCGAGTAGATCCTCTCGGGCTTGTTGTTTTCGTTGTTCATGTTCTGATTGGCGTTCCATCATCATCATCCGATCGAACTCGTCTTTCGTTGCTTTCGTTTCGGGTGCGAGAAGAGCGTCATTGTCGATTCTGAATAGAACATGGGCGAAATGTGTGCCGTCGGTTTGATCCGCCGGAAGAATGGCGAACCCGCCGGGGGTGATTGATAGTCCGAGTTCCTGTGCTGTTTTTTCTAGTTCGTCTCTAAGGTGCAGGAAGGGTGTGAGCGGATCGAAGTCGGCCACATCAGCCCCGGTTTCTCTTCTCAAAGATGTCCCGTAGAGCCAATCGCATTCCGTTTTGATCCTTGCGAGATCCCCCCTGTTGGGCATAGTAATATGCCAGGAGAGTTGATCCGAGACCCCACATGACGAGCATAAAGATGATGATGGTGGTCATTTTATCCAATGTCCCTTTTCCGGGGTGTGAGGTACTACACTTCTGGTACTTCGACCTTAGAGTTTCCTTCTTCGAGTCCAACTCTGTTTTCAAATCCAAGTTGCGATGGCATTGCGGAGGTAGCCGGAAACCGTCTCACCGTCCTCTTGCGCCAATCGCTTGAGTTTCTCAAAGTCCTGCCGCAGCATGTTCAACGTGACCCGAACGCTCTCGTTCTCGTCTCGCGCGCCTCGGAAGGCCCATCGGAATAGGCGACCGGCCCCTTCATTTGTAGTTTGTCCCTTTCGCTCGATTTTAGCGGTGAGGATATCCGTGAGTCGCACCACTTCCCCACGCAACGCCCGTGTTTCCGTACACAACGCTAGCATCTGCGAACGTACAGATAAGGTTGGCAGCTTGTCTTCGAGGTCGCCGTCGTCGCTCATTTCTATGCGAATCATGATGCCTTCCTTTTCTTCTTCGAGTCTTCCTTCTTCTTAGTGAGTTGCTCTACTTCCCTACGTAAGATCCGTGTGTGTGCCGACAAAGCGGGCAGCAGCCTGTTGGCTTTGTCCCACAGTTCGGGCGACGAGCGGTCCAGGAGGATATTGTCGGCGCACCACTTGTCGATTCGATCGAGGTCGTCGTCTCTGTTCGTAGGCAGTTCAATCTTAAGAGCGTCAGTCATTGCGGTCATGATGCCTTCCTTTTCTTCTTCGAGTCTAACGCTGCTTCCAAAGCTAACGTTAGCGCATCCCCATCTGTGGGTTTCTTTGCAGTCTTCCGCTTAACCGGAGTTTTCCCGGTTGCATCATCGACCACTTGAGCGATACGAGCCCGACTGTCCTTCCGATATTCGCCGGGGTCGAACGGTTCCAATGACACTTCTAGCAGTTGGAGTGCCTGATTGAACTGTTTCTGATCGTAAACGCGATCAGACTCCTCGAATGTTTTCATGTCCTCGGGCCAGATCATAAACCGGACGATTAGCTGACCGTTCAGTGCCGAGTCGACCATAACGATATGGTCACGGTTCCGTAGGTTCGTTTTCGCTACAAGACACAAGTCTCGTCGTTGTTCCAAGAGGTCAACAAGGATACCGTATAGGATTGCTCCCCTACCTTCAGGTCGGAATAGATACGAGTTCCCTGACGGGAACGTATGTTTTTCCACTTCTTCCCGGTTGTGGACTTGGAGTTCAAGTTCTTTTTCTGGGAGCACAGACTGTCGCGCTTCGTCCAGTGTGGCTTTGTCAACGGTGACGATTGTCCCGTCGCCCGTCTGTTTGCCCCAACGGACATCACCTTGGACGAATGGGCCATGTCCTTGTTGGCAGTGAAGCTTCTGATTGAGGAAACTGTCAGGTTGTGGACATTCGGGGCATACTGATCTGAGCTTTTCATCTTCGTCGGAGTTGGTTCGTTTCAGTGTATAGAGTTTCCCAAGGCAGGAGATCATTCCGATGGAGATGGTAACCCCTGACACGTATGATCGTTCTTTAGTTTCTGTCATGAGCGATGACGACTCCATGTTCTTTCATATGGTCAAGCACATCGGATATAAGATCATTTGTATCACCGATCGGATACTGAGACACCATCGGAGACAAAGAACACGATGGACAGCCAACAATGATCATCCCCTCTTTTGTGATGGTCAGATCAAAATCCATTTAACACCCTTCGTTTTGGATTGTGCGAAAGTTGTTCTTACCTCTTCGAGCAACGGGTGTGCATTGTCTCAGTCCCGTACGCTACGGATCTCATCGGCCTGTTCGCGCTGACGGCCCACCCGGTACGTCCCCGGAGCGAAACCCTGTGCCCCATGCTCCGGGTGCAACAAGAACGCGACACGGCCCGCCGGGACGGTCAACACACCCAACGTCAACTCGACGGGTGATGTCGATGTCGACGGAGCCCACAAGACTTCGTCGCCGACGAGGAGATGCGTATTTCCGCCCGCCTCGCCACGCACGACTGGCACACCTTCCGGCGGGACAGGTACACCAACATTCTTTCCGGCACGTTCCGGGCGCACGTACACGTCGCCCTGACGTTGCCGACCGTCGAGTACCGGCACTTCGGACTGTGCTACGAGATGGGCCGGAATATCGATCTGGTGTCGGTCGAGGATGTCTGCATAAGTAGTGGTCATCATGCTCCTGTTCATGTTGCACGCGCGAGTTGCGCATAGTTTTCAGGGGTTTCATCAACTGTCCATGCTGCCGCCGCGACCGCACTGACGATACTTGCGGGGACTGTCAGTCCGTACCTCCGCACCGTACCATCACGTTCGGGTGACGCGTTCGTGCACAACAACACGCGCACTGGAACGTCGTAGATCTGGGCCGGAACGTCGTAGAGGGCGAGACGTTGGCCGGGGTTGCCGGGGTCGTCGGCTTCGTCGACTTTCACGAGCCGCGCGTCGGCGATGAATTTGTCCCATCCGCGACGCTCGATCGCGCATCGGCGAATCTCGGCGTTTGGTTCCGCAAGGATGCGTTCGTAATCCCACCCGCATTCGATCATGTCAGCCGGAACGAGAACGCCGTGCCAGAAGTACAGGCCCCAACCGTCGCGGTAACGGATCGCAGGTCCGTCCGGGCAGTGCAACCGTCGGCCGTGTTCGCCGCGCTGAGGCCACGGTTCGACGTGGAGTGTCTCCGGGCGATCTGTCATCACTGCGTATCCGCTTCGCGCCCACCACCATCCGGATGACCGAGCGACAGCTGTTATGCCGTCGAGGGGGGCGACGACGTCAGCCATCCCGACCCGGCGAAAGAAGTCGTAGAACGACAGATATGACTCGTGTTGTCCGTATAGCACGTTCTCGTTCCACTCGGTGACACCAGCCGGGATGCCAGCCGAGATGCCATCCCTGACGCCATCCGAGACGCCATCCCTGACACCAGCCGAGACGCCAACCCTGACACCAGCCCAGACACCAGCCCTGACGTCAGCCCAGACGCCATCCGAGACGTCATCCGAGACGTCAGCCCTGACGCCATCCGAGACACCATCCCAGACACCATCCCAGACGTCATCCGAGACGCCAGCCCTGACACCAGCCCAGACACCATCCCTGACGCCAGCCCTGATGCCAGCCGAGACGCCATCCGAGACGCCAGCCCAGACGTCATCCCTGACGCCATCCGAGACGCCAGCCGAGACGCCATCCGAGACGCCAGCCCAGACGTCATCCCTGACGCCATCCGAGACGCCAGCCGAGACGCCAT